>Ga0214472_10000091_pt1 | contig 118739 bp, 103 predicted proteins | sample RVTome_6_FD_207662 | JGI IMG/M metagenome (GOLD analysis project Ga0214472, IMG submission 207662) | Soil microbial communities from uranium-contaminated site in the Upper Colorado River Basin, Wyoming, United States - RVT140D175 | ecosystem: Environmental > Terrestrial > Soil > Contaminated... | reverse complement strand
GACCTCCCGTGACTTGCTGGTGCCACCATAGGCTGCTCCATTCCGGGCCTCCCTCGCTCACTTTTCGACAGAGGTGCGTACGTCGGACAGCGAGCGAGGACACCCAATTCTCCCTCTCGCGCCAAGCGCGCATTTCCAAATTTCCGGATTCTCGCCGGCATTCGCCCGGAAGTGCCATTCAGGCCACTGAGCGACGGTGTTGGAGCCGTTCAAACCGCGAACTGGACCATCAAGCGGCACGCGACTCACCTATTCAGGGTACCCTAAAAAGGTGATTGGGGCCGGGCGGCAGCCTACGGGCGCGCCGCCCGGGCCGCGTCCAGCCGGCGTTGCTGGACGTCAAGCCAACTCCGTGCGCCGGCACGCGTCGGGATGCCCGCGGCCAGAATCACCAGCAGCACGCCCGCCGCCGCCAGGCTGAGACGGGTTCGGTCGATGAGGTAGGCCACGATCGCGAGCAACGCTGCCCCCTCGATCAACGCGCCGGTGATGATCGTGACGATCGTAAGCCGATTGCAGAGGACGTCGACGTCGGTGACCACCGTTGCTCCCGCCGCCGGGCCACCCAGGTCCGCCAACTCACGCTCATCCCGGACCAGCCTTCTGAGGGTATCCTGATGAAGAAACGGCGGCAGCACGAGGCGCACTACGACAGCTACGACCCCGTAGGCCAGCGCAACGTACGTGAGGATCCCGGCGCCCGAGGGAGGCTTCGGAGGCTCGATGACCAGCGTCACGACGAGAAACGCCGCGGCGCCGGCGAACATCGTGCCGATGATGATCTGCAACGTACGCACCCGTTGCCCGACGATCGCGGATTCCACGAATGCCATAATGCGGGACTCCCTGCTCCGGGCCGCGCCGAACACCGCTCGGCCGCCCCCTCACGCGGGGCCACATTTCTTGCTACAACGCCCGACCTGCGATAACGATAATGACCGTAGCGGACCATTCGTCAAGGCGACACCGTGCAGCCCACGACCACCAGAATCCTGATCTCCTGCCCCGACCGCCGCGGCATCATCGCCGCGGTTACCGCCTTCCTCGCCGACCACGGCGGCAACATCCTCGAGCTCGACCAGCACAGCGACCCCCAGCACGCCGAGTTCTTCATGCGCGTCGAGGTCGAACAGGTCGGCTTCGACCTTGCTCGTGACACCTTCACCGAAGCCTGGTCGAAGCTCGCCGACGCCTTCGCCATGCGCTGGCGCGTCTGCTGGGGCGACGAGATCAAGCGCATGGCCATCGTCGTCTCCAGGGAAAGCCACTGCCTCAGCGACCTGCTCTGGCGATGGCGCATCGGCGAGCTGCGCGTCGAGCTGCCGCTCGTCGTATCCAACCACCCGGACCTCCGCCGCGAAGTCGAGGCGATGGAGATCGCGTTCCACCATCTGCCCGTGGGGAATGAAAACAAGCTGCGTCAGGAGGCCGCATTGCAGGAACTCCTGGCGCAGAATCAGATCGACTGCGTCGTCCTCGCCCGATACATGCAGATTCTATCCGCGGGCTTCGTCGCAAAGTACCCCGCCGCCATCATCAACATCCACCACAGCTTCCTGCCCGCCTTCGCCGGCTCCAAGCCCTACCATCAGGCCTACCAACGCGGCGTCAAGATCATCGGCGCCACCAGCCACTACGTCACCGAGCGACTCGACGACGGCCCGATCATCGCCCAGGCCGTCACCCCCGTGAACCACCGCGATACCGTCGACGACCTCATCCGCAAGGGCCGCGATCTCGAACGCGTCGTCCTCGCCACCGCCGTCCGCCTCCACGTCGAGGACAAGATCCTCCTCAGCAAGAACAAGACCGTCGTCTTTGACTGAAACCGGCACGCGCCCCCTCGTGCGAGAATCCCTTGTCGCACCTACCCCTGCGGAAATCCCTTCCCGCGAAACCGACACGCCCGCTGCGCCTCACGCCTTCCACAATCGCTCCCCCAGATCTGGCGATCCGGGCCACCCCATCGCGAATCCCCTCCCACTCTGACACATTCCGACATTCCGCGACGAAAACAACCTATCCGCCCATTGCTTCCCCACACTACATGGATAGCATCACCGTCCAGACCGGCAACTGAACCTGACATTGTGCGGAGTTGCATGATGACGCCCTATCCCAACGTGAACGCGCGGCGTCTTCTCCGATCGATCCCGATCCTGGGCTTGGCGATCCTGGCGACCGGCTGCGGCAAGCCGTTCCGGGCCACCGAGCGCGTCACCCTCACCGCCGATATGCCCGGCACGCTCCTGAAGGTGCGCAGTCCGATGGGCGACATCGACGTCCACGCGCAGCAAGACATCGCCCAGGTCACCGCCGAAGCCCACAAGATCGGCCGCGGCACCTCTCCCGCAGAAGCCGCCAAGGCGCTGGGCGATATCCAGGTGGAGCTCGCGCCGGACCCCGACGATCCTGCCGTGCTGGTGGCCAGGGCGAGCTTTCCCAAGCACTCCGTAACGCGCTCCTACTCGGTCGACTGGACCGTCACCGCTCCGCCCGGCGCAGCGCTCGATGTCAAAACCGCCTTCGGCGACGTGGAGGCCGCCGGCTTCGATCACGGCGCGAAGCTGAGCAGTGACTTCGGCAGCATCAAGGCCGACGCCGGCGGCGAGGTGCAGGTCTCCACCGAGTTCGGCGACGTCGAACTGCGCCTCCGCCCCGACAACCCGGGCAAAGTCAGCGTCCGCTCCGAGTTCGGTGACGCCCGGCTCTACATCGCCCCCTCACGCACCGGCCGCCTCACCGCCGACACGGACTTCGGTGACGTTCGCGCCGACCTCAGCGGAATGACCGCCGGCCTGCTGCGAAAGTTCCACGGCAGCGCCATCGAGGTCGAGCTCGGCGGCACGCCCGACCCCTCCCTCGACGTATCCACCGACTTCGGCGACGTGGTCATCAAAACTTATCACCCGTAACACCTGCCACGAGAGTCGTACTGGGTGCCCCAGCCCATCTTGGGCTGGGGGACTGATTCTTCGTCACCAGTCGCGAACTGTACGATCGCGTATCCCGGTGCGAGAATCCCCTCTCGCACCCACCCCCGCGGGAATCCCTTCCCGCAAGACCGCGTGCAACGACGCAATACACTGCGCAATCCGAAGTACGACGAGGTTGGAGTTCCCCTGCCCTGCCGGGGCAACGAGCCGTGGACACGTTGGCGTTGTGTAAAACTCCGCCCCGGATAGGGCGGCGGGAGCGCGTCAGATGGAACACACGCCCGACTCATCCACCGTCGAATGCCCATTCCCGTCCGCAACTGAGCAGCCTCCCGCGCCATCCATGCCGCCGCCGGCACTGCCCGCCTACTCCCGGTCTGACTTCGCGCCAATCGCCTCGTCGATCCAATCCGCAAAGCTGCTCACCCGAGTATACACGTCAATCACGCCGTACCGGCCCGGACGCCCGTTCATCGACGCGGAGCTCACACCGACGAGGTACACGCTCCCGTCTTTCTCGAGAAACGCTCCACCGCCGCTGTCCCCCGGCCCGCTCACACCCTCGAGCTCTGTGCCACCCGGTGGCTCGTCGAACTTCATCATGATGCGCAGCGGGCCCGCGTCGTCGACCACGTTCGTCGCCGCCCTCCGCTTGCCGTCGCTTCGCCGCGGCTGCTCGTTGCCGTTGCCCACGTCGCCGTACCCGACCAGCGCCAGCGTCTTGCCGACCTCGTCAGCATCACGATAGATCGCCGCGGGCTCGACCCCCACTACTGGCTCCGCCAGCCTCAAGAGCGCGAGATCCACCTCCGGCGGCCGACCGGGCCGCTCAGCCTCGGCCTTCGGATGCAGTACCACCTCCGCCACGTTGTATTCCGTCTCGGCGAATCGAACCCGAAGCGTGCCGAGTCGGGCATGTTGCACAACGTGCCCCGCCGTCGCCACCCAGTTCGGCCCGATCAGCGTGCAACCGCCGTCGGGCAGAACCCGCCCCGCGGCCGCAAACCGCTCCCCCAGCGCGAGCACGGCCCGATCCTCCCGATCGTCGCGACTGACAATCGCCCACCCAGACGATGCGACAAGACAGCCGCCGACCAGTGCGGCGGCCAACCGACAGCGGAACGGGATCGAACCCATGACCCGTCCTCCAACGACAACGACAACGACAAAATGAACCCCGCCGAAGAGACGCCCACAAGCCGATCATCCGCTCAAAACGTGCGGCGCGCAGCGCCCCGGCCGCGAAGAAACGCTTGAATCGCGGCACGCCCAGCGGGTACCATGCCGCGCTCGTCATCCCGGGCCGTACCGACGCCGCTTCGCGCCGGGCCCGTCAAATGAAGTGGGAAGCAGCAACAACCCGACATGGTCCACCTACTTGGCCTCAGCCTGATGATCGCGGCGCTGGCGGGCGGATACCGCTGGCTCGCCCCCGACCCACCCGCATCCGCGGACATCGAGGTCGCCGTCACCGAACGAGCCCGGCAGGCCGAATGCCGCAACACCCACACCATGGTCCGGCTCGCCGACGAATTCACCAACATCACGCCCCGACTGTCGTCCATCGGCGGCGCCGCCCCCCGCGCCGGCCTCGAGGAAACCGACCCCTGGCGACTCCTCCAACGGAACCTGACCCGCCGCCCCAAACCCACCGCGGCGTGATGTCCCCCGGCGCCGTCGCGCGGCGACTCTACTGAGTATCACCGAGTCGGTGAGCCGTTGGCGACGCCCCGGCCATCCCAGCGATGTCACGCAATGAGCGCCTGAGGCCATTGCCGGGCTTCAAGTCCGAGCATAAACGTGCGTGGGTTCGGGCGCACCTCAGGACTTGCAGGCAAGCGGATTTCCCTGGGCAGCTGCGAACGGAATCGTTCGAATCCGTTGCTCAGTTTGGCCTCGCGCAGCCGCCCAACTGCCTCTTCATTGATAACAATGCGAAATGTCGACTGTACGCCCATCAGTGCGTTGTCATAAGCCCCGTGGTGCAGCCGACACAGTGCGATGCCGTTGGTGACCTCGTCGCTAGATCGTGGGTGTGCCACGGGAATGATGTGAGCGGCATCAACCAGCTTCAACGCAACGTCGCAACTCCAGGGGTCAGAGCAGTCCGGTTTCTCCCTTGAGTGACTGTCCTGTCGCCTGTCCAGTCGAGGGATGGAACGCGTCGGGCGCGTCGCTCCGTTTGCTGTAAGCGCGCCTCGACCCCATGCCGACCGACTGCATGATCACCACCGGAGGCGCACCGCACCCACCGAATCTCCGCGAAGCGCGTCGCCGCGGCCGAAAGATCGTCCGAGTACTTCATGCACGTGTCACATCGTTCGACGATCGTCCAGCCGGCTGCTTCTACGCCTGGGAGAAGGCACGACGGAGTCGCTGGGCAACGCACGCCACTTCCGTCGCACCCTTCGCACATGGCTCCACCGCCGCCTGCACGTCCTCGCCCGTTTCCGCTCGGTTGCCGTACGTTTGAAGTCATCGTTCCGTTTCCCGCTCAGATACGTCCGCCGCCCGCATCAGCGTTCTGCACCAACTGCCATCGCCCATTCTCATGCCCAATGTCGCCACGGCGGCGCAGAAACACTTGCGCGGTCCTCACGCTGTGTTTCCACTTCTTACCGAAGTGTTGACCGTTGATCACCCGATCGACCGAGTCGTCGCACAGGTCGGGGTGAATTCGTTGAATCGCTCTGTGAATCGCGGTTGTCTTCATGGGCCCATAGTGCAGAATGTGCAAGATCGCGTCCGCGAAGATAGCGTGTGGTGTCCGACCGGACGCCCGTACACCAAGTATTGCCTCGTCAGCTTCACGGAGCCGGCGCTCAAACTCCCGGCGAGTTCGCGACCGAATGCCCCGCTCCGCGGCGTGTCGCATGTCACGCAACTCGGCAACGACCGTCGCAAACATCGCCAACTCCGCGCCGTCGATCGGAGAGCCAAGGACAGCATAGGCCGCGACGTCATTCCGGATCGCTCGAACAGTAGGGGCGTCCGTAAAGAGCACCCCATACTCGAAGTTCCGCACGAGGCCCGAATCCGTCAGGTTGCCAGACGTGATAATAGCACGTCGCTCGTCCGCGATGTATACTTTCGCGTGCAGGCTCGGAAGGAACCGGACCGTGCTTCGGGGCGCACTGCGCACGAGTTCCGAGAGCGCCGCCACGTCGGTACTACCGGAGAGCATATTGTCCCGAGAGAGATCGGTCAGAATCAGCAGCTCAAATGTTCGCCCGCCGTTTCGAGAGAGCAACTGCCGGATTCGATCCAGAGGGCCGCGCCCTAAGTACGGTGAGCAGAGAACCAGCGTCCGGCTCACCTGGCTGAGCAACTCGGTGAACTGCGCATTCCAAGGCGAAGGGAGCAACTCGGCCATGGGACAGTGCCCCCTAACCGTCCCGTCGTGCGGGGTCTAACCGTTTGTGACGCCCGCCCGCCTCACGACGGCGCAAGAGGGCAGCGATTGCGCCGGAGACACAGGTGCCACCGATCCCGTGCAGGGAGGCGCAGGTACGCCTGACTGTTCGTTGCGCTGCCACCTCGGGGTGTACAAAACAGGGCAGATGGCGCGCCGTCGGTCCCTTGCCATGATCCTTTTTCCGTATCAATACGAACGGCGGCGAGGTCATCACGAGATCGATGCTGCTGCTCGGAATGCTGCGAAGCAATTCAATCGCGTCGATGTGGTACGCGCCCCCGAGTTCCGTTTGGTAATAGGGGCGGATAGCACCTAGGCGAAGCTGAGTTATCCATTTCAGCGGCGCATGACGAGGGCTCCGCAAGGGCATCGCAAGGCGCTCCGGTTGTCGTTCTGACCGGCTCTCCATAGCCGCGACCGGCCAAGCGGCTTCACACGCTACCACCTGCCGAGGGGCGTGGCAAGTCGATTGTCACGATCCTGCCCGTCGTGGCTGCCCCCGCCCCTCCAACGCCGCGGCTGTGAATAGTTGTCCCCCCGATCAGCCGTCGCATGGCCCGCCCGGGTCTCGGTCGTAGGAATGGTCCGGACCACGGTGCGATCGAACTTCCACGGTAAGTGGCATATTGTCGAATAATATTACAACGCATAACATCGTCAGCCGTGCCCCGCAAGGACCCCCTCATCGAACGCCGCAAACGCGAATCCGTCGGACAGCGGATCCGCCGACGCCGAAAGGAACTCCGCCTCACCCAGCAGCAGCTCGCCGCCACCGCGGGCGTCAACCAGGGCTACCTCTCGCAGATCGAGCGTGACCGCGTCGAGGCCCGGCCCCGAACCCTCAACGCCCTCGCCGTCGCCCTCGACACCCCCCAGGCCGTGCTCATCGGCGGACGCGCCGACCACGACAACCCCCAGCCCCTCGAAACCCGCGAACTGCCCCTTCTCGGCTCGATCCCCGCCGGGCCGCCGGGTGCATCACAGGAACAACTCGAAATGTTCCCCGTCCTCCGCCACCAGTGGTCGCCCGACCACTACTGCCTGCGGCTCTCCTACGACAGCATGGAGCCGACCCTCAAGCCCGGCGATATCGTCCTGGTCCACTACCGCCCCGGCGTCGAGCCCGAGCACGTCCAGGGCCGCATCTGCGCCTGCCTCATCGACGGCGACCCGACCCTCAAGCGCATCACCGTCGAGCGCCGGGGCCGCAAGCGAACCGTCATCCTCCGCGGCGACAACCCCCGCGTCGCCCCCACCCTCGTCGACGAATCCGCCGACTTCTCCATCCAGGGCATCGTCATCCGCCTCGTCTGCCGCGATCTGTAACCGGCCGCATAATCCGAGCGCGACCACCGCCTTCGGATGTAGCGTCACCCCGCGTGGGTGACGTGGAAGTGCCATCTGCGCCGTGCGTGACGTTGCTGCTGCTACGGCTCTGGTTCGAAGCGGCGGTCGATGACCGGCCCATTGGCGGGCAATTGTGTGCGGTTCAGGTCGATCACGCTCCCGTCGACCACCAGCTCCAAATCCACCCGAGCACGGTAGAAGAAAGAGACGATGGGCCCGTGTGGATCGCCGGGCACCCAGGACGCGCGCCCGCCTTCGACCGACATGCGAACATACTCCGGCAGTGATCCGTCAGCAGAGACGATCTCCGCCGGCCAAGGCGGTACAGGACGCAGCGCCTCGCCCTCGGCCAACAACCGTTCAACGTCATACGACGCGTCGGTCGGGTGCGGCGAAACAAAGACTACGCTGCCCTCCGCCGGCCCGAAGATCCGCACCGCGGGCTTCGCGTTGCTCCATAGCGAACTCGGCGCGGTGCTGCCGGTCCGGAACAGGCGCAGCGGCGCGCCCGGAGTCTTCAAACGCAGCAGCACGGGCCAGAGCGCTTCGAACTGCTCGCGATCGTAGAAGATGATTTCGTACACCGTCTCCTGGGTGCCCGTCATAAACCGTATGGTCCGGCAAGACGTCCGGGCCTCACCCAGCTCCGCGGGCCAATCGAGCGGCCACACGCACCGGTCCTCGGTCGAAACAAGCGCAACGCAAAACCGATGAGCATAAAGCACGAAAAACGCAGCCAGAAACAGCCCGGCCGGACGCAGCGCGCAGGCGAGCGTCGTACGTCCTGGCCTACGGGAAATCATGGCATCCAGCTCCTGCCAGATCCTCCCATGCGTCTCCACCGCCAACAGACCCAACAACCGGCCCGCGCTCCTTGAAGGCCCCCGGCTCCGCGAGGACACAACGTCCCCAGGCACTGAGCCGGCCGGGGCGCGTCGCCCTATGCTGATGCACGCTATTCCCCGGCCTCCTGGTCGGCAGGGTATCGCCGCGACGGGAAAGCCGTCCGGTCCATAATGTCCGTACCTGGGGGGTACGGCCCCCTCACGACTGCCCGTATCCGGTCCAGAAGCTCGAGGTCCGCCTGCGCTGAGAAGTCGATCACCGATACCTTCAGCACGTAACTATGCTCTTCGTCGCCCCGAAACGACACGGAACCGCCGCTGGCCAGGGCGAGGCCGTCCTCTCTCATGACGCCGCCGTTCTCCATGTGAATCGACGGACGGTCGCGCCCGGGAAAAAACATGTCGGCCTTGCGCACGAGGTTGCCCTCCTGCGGATCAACGTACAGGAACCAGTCTCCCCGCGACCCCGGACCGTACTCTACCGTGCACGCCAGCTCGTGAATCCCGTCGGCCAGGACACGTTTGGCCTTCACCCCTTCCAGTTCCGCCCTGAAGCCGCGACCCGCCACCAACGTGAAATGGTCGAAATGATACATGGACCCGCGCTCGCCCACCGGGTATTTGAATACGATCACGTGGCTCCCCGCGTTGACCACCTCCCCGCTCGGACTGACAAGCAACATTTCCTCCTTCTGAGAAGTCCTGTTGAAATCTGCCGTGGAAAGCGAGACCTCCCTGAGCTTGCGCGAGACGATCATATTGCCGTCCACGTCGAAGTCGAGGTCTCGCATCCAGGGCTTTCCGGGAGGCTGGTACACAGGGTCCGCGTCGTAGTGCGTCTCGACGGACAGGGCCTCCGTGCTCTGCGACGCCGTATAGCGGCAAGTCATCGTGTAGCCGCCTCTGTCCGGGCCGAGAGGAAAGTCTTTGTCGACGCGAATCTCGAAGACCGCCGCAAACGCCTCGGAAAGCGCCGCATGCTGCGAAAGCATCTCACGAATCAGCGCATCCTGCGGACTTATGGGTCTTTGCTCGGACCGGGCCCCAACGCCGTTCTCGGTCGTAGCGAGCGCCACGGACAACCGATGGACACAAAGCACGAGAAGCACGGGCACAAGCAGCGCGGCCGGGCGCAACGTACTCGCGAACTTCCCGTGTCTTGCCCTACGGGAACTCATGGCATCCAGTTCCGGGCCCACAGCCGCCCGGCTCCACTTACGGCCGTTCGTGAGCTACGGTCGGCGTCGCGGGATTGTCACGGTAATCATAGACGGCCAACTCCCCGCCGGCCCCCGCGTCATCCAGCGTCCGGCGAACCTGCTGGAACAGCTCCTCATCGGCGCGATGCGAAAAGTCCAGCAGCGCGACCCTCTTCTCAAGCCACTTCCCTGATGATCCCAATCTCGTTCGTACGACTCCTTCCTCGGGCAAGGGTAGGCTGTCAAACCAACGAAGTCCCTCCGTTTCAATCTGAAGACTTGGAGAGATTTCTAAGACGTCCAACTGAAACGAAGCGGACCGGATCACACGCCCGGTGGCATGGTCGAGGACCACCTCCCAGTCCCCCTCGAGCGTACCATGATTACTCGTCCCGCGCGCACGCAGCCTTAGTTGCCCATCCGGGTCGGAAAGGTTGGTCAAGGTGCCCTCAAGACCGGAGGCGATTCCCTGTCCCAGCGCCCACCAGATCTGGCGCATCTCGTTAGGCGGACTCCACACCGCCGTGAGCGGATAGCGATGGAGTATCCGAGTTACTCCCGTGGTCGCAATCTCTCCTTCAGGACCCACGGAAACGGATCTCCACTCGAAGTACCTTTGGTTACGATCTGCATCGCAAAATGCGACATTCATCCGCGGCATGAAAACGACCAGGTTTCCGTCTGCGTCATAATCCCGCGCTGGGCGTCCGCCCACCCCGGGAGGACGGTACATCGGATCGGGCAGCGCATCAGTTCGGCATGCGATCGCGACGCCGTCCGCGCGGCGACTGATCGTGCAGGTGCTCGTATACCTGCCCTGATCTTGATGTACCCAACTGACTTCCTGTTCCACCTTCACAAGCAGCGTGAACGCGGACAACTCCGCGGCGTCCAGCTTCCGGAGCATATCCAGGCTCGGCTCCGCAGGCTCTTCGCCTGCCGAAACGCGCGTTAGCGCCCCGAGCAGTACAGCGCCCAAGAACACGCGCGCTTTTGTCGCTATTCGCTGAATTCGAATCATCAAATGAATCCCTTCCACTTACCGAAACGAGCTGTCCGGCTAAACGGTCTCACTATTTCCGGTATAGCGCCCGCCGAATTCCAAACGTTCTTAGGGCGGGCACCCGCAAACTGTTGCTGGTCCGCGTGGTTCCGGCGGGAATTCGGCTTCCCCCACACACGCGGGAACGTCACACCGTACATTCTGATTCTCCCCGACGCACTGACCGCCGCACCCGGCATAAAGGGTCGTCCACACATGGAAGCCGCCAGGATCGGTCGGTGCACAGCTCATGTTCGTTAGCGGCACCCTCTCCTGGATCATATAGGTCCCCGACGATAGCAAGGACGTGTTGCATTCGGAATCCCCGAGCCGGTACCAGTAGTAATCGCAACTGACCGTGTCGATCGTGTTGCGAATGCAATGCGTCGGATCGCAGGGGCCGGTCATTGCATGCTCGCACTCGGCGAAGGTCCCCGTAACGGAGTGGCAATTCTCGCAGACCGGGCGGCATAGATCGCCTGGCGTGCAGGCCGTGCCCGCGCCGAGGTACGCGCCGCCCTCCTCCGCGCAGCATGCCGAGGTCCTTTCCGTGCACGCGCCCGTGTCGAAGAAGCAGCACGCGCCCTTCGGGCCGCACTGGTCCTCGCAACACGTGTCCCCCGGCCCGCAGCAACCAGCGCCGCAGCACTCGTCGTCCGACCCGCAGCAGTGGTCGGGGTTGTGACAGCACACCGCGTCCGCCTGCGGGCAGCAGAAAAACCCGCCCGCCGTGGGGCAGCACGTCCCGTCCGCGCACCACGGCTCGTTCACGCACGCCCCGCCGAAGCACCGGTCGTGCGTGCACGGATCGCCGTCGTCGCAGTCCTTGGGCGTTCCGCGGCACCCGCCGTCGCACATGTCGTCTTCCGTACACGGATCACCGTCGTCGCAACGGTTCCCGCAGCATTCCTGACAACACGGCGTCTCCGCGACCCCAGCCACGGCCACTGCCGCACAGCAGACGCAACCCGACGGGTCGCCGCCACCGCCTGGCGGGTTCCCGCCGCCGCCGCACCCGGCGGAAGCCACGCCCCGCACGATCACATCCCGCGCCGAGCCGCGGTCCGGCGGCACAAGGTGCGCCCGCTCCTCCGGCGGAGGCAGCGGCACGCAGATGATCGAAGGCTCAGCCGTCGGGCCACGCCCGAAACCGAACTCCGCCAGCAACTCATCCGTCACATCAAAACCCATGACCACCACGATTCCCTCGTAGGTCGCGGGGACCCAGAACGCCCGGCTCCCCGCGCCTTCCGCAAGCTCGACCGCACGCCCGAGACTCGGGCGTGCTTTCGTCAGTGTGGCGACGTTGATGTCCAGGTCCCGCTCCAGATCGATCGCCGCTTGTCCAACGTCGCCGGTCGTGAACATCAACCCATCGTAGATGTGCAACACGCCGGATGCGTAGTCGTTCCAATAGGCCACATAGCCCGCAGTTTCGCGGGGGTCATTCGCGGGAACGGCAGCGTCGTAAATGACGAACACACCTTGGTCCGAAACGGCCCGCAAGCGCTCGGCGCTTCGCTCAGTCGCGCTTACGTTGGGGGGAGCGGCAACGGCAAGGACCGAACTCAAAACCATGGCGGCATGGATCCGGTGGCTGAAGAACGGGGCGGGAGCGGTTCGATCGGATCTGTCGGATCGGCACATGGCGTCGCCTCCAGTCGCTCGGCGTACGGGACCGGCATGGCTGAGCATCCTTGATACCACATCGTACCGCGCCGCGCCGCGGATTACAAGAAAAACGCCCGATTCCTCGTAACGCGCGGCTAAAACCGCAACGACTGTCACCTGTTTAGGTGATGAAGATGGGGCAATCAGGGAAACTGGTATGAGTTGCCGGATCGTCCTCCGGCCCCATCGTCCTTCGTGTGGCGTGATGGCCCCGGAGATTCGCGCGTGTTGGCCCGCTACCCGAAGATGTAGTTCAACAGTGCGTCGGCCAGTCGCACGACATCCTCCCCGAACACGGCCAGCACCACCAGCCATGGCACGATCACGACAAGAAGCGATGCCTCACGGGACAACATCGAAGGGCTCCTGTCCTTGCCGACCTCAAACGGGCCGGCGCTGCGCCGGACCATCCTATCCTCACTGGTGCACGTGCGACACACGCCTCGCCGCAGTACAATCCGGCATCATGATCCAGGCCGTTCCACCCTACGACCCCGACGCACCGATCGTCGTCATCGGCATCGGCAACACCAACATCGCGCTCGCCACCTACCAGGGCAACCAGATCAAGACCCCGCTATCCGTCCCGACGCACGACGAAAAAGCGTTCGCCGAGGCCTACGATGCCCACATCCACGCCGCGACGAAAGCACACCCCACGGCGACCATCATCGCCTCCGTCGTGCCCAGCGTCCTCACCCGCATCGAGCAGCACGTCGAAACTCGCCTCGACAAGCCGCCACTCGTCGTCGGCGACTCGATTCCTCTCCCCATCGACGTCGCCGTGACCGACCCCTCTGCCGTCGGCACCGACCGAGTCTGCCAGGCCGCCGCGGCCTTCGACCGACTCCAAACCGGCTGCACCGTGGTCTCATTCGGAACCGCCGTCACCGTCGATCTTGTCGACGACGACGGGACCCTCCTCGGCGGCGCGATCCTGCCGGGCCTGGACATGCAGCTCCGCGCCCTCCACGACCACACCGCCCAACTCCCCGAAGTCCCCCGCGGCTGCCCCGAGCTCCCCTTCGGCCGAAACACGATCGAGGCCATCCAGACCGGCGTCTGCCGCGGCATCGCCGGCTCCGTCCGCAACATCGTCGAAGGCTACGCCACACACCTCAACCGCTGGCCACACGCCGTCGCAACCGGAGGCGACGCCGAATTCATGCAACCCTACTGCGACTTCATCGACAGCTTCGTCGCCCACCTCACCCTCAGCGGAATCGGATACGCCTACCGCAAGTTCCTCACCGAAGTCGGGGCATGACGCCCGACCGGGCCAACCGCGCGATGATCCTCACCCCACCCGGCGCCGGCGCCATCGGCGTCGTCCGCGTCGTCGGACCCGAGTCCGTCAGCCTTGTGCACAGCCTGTTCCAGTCCAAAACGGGCCGCTCCCTCACAAAACAGACCCAGGGACAACTGCTCTACGGTCTGCTCGTCCACGACGGCGAGACGATCGACGACGTCATCGTAAGCATCGCGCCAAGCTCCGCCCCGCCCGCCGTAGACATCTGCTGCCACGGCGGGATCCGCGTCATCGAGCGGATCCTCGACGCCCTCGAGCGCCGCGGCGCGATCATCCAGGAGCAGCCGCCCGGCCCCGCCGACATCTGGCCCGCCGCCAACGCCATCGAGCGCGAAGCCAACGACGCCCTCGCCCGATGCCAGACGATCCGCGCCGTCCACTTCGTCGCCCACCAGCGCCAGAACCTCGTCCCGGCGCTTCGCAAACTGGCGGACCTCTACGCGACCGACTCCCAAAAGGCCGATGAAACGTTAAGAAACTACATCAACGGATACCGATCCGCTCGTACCTTCATCGACGGCGCCACCCTCGCCATCCTCGGACCGCCCAACGCCGGCAAGAGCACGCTCTTCAATCTGCTCGCGGGCCGCACCGCAGCCATCGTCTCCCCGCAGCCCGGCACGACCCGCGACTGGGTCACCGCGACCATCGAGATCGAAGGCGTCCCCGTTATCCTCCTCGACACCGCGGGCCTCCGCGACGCCAGCAACCCACTCGAACTCGAAGCCATCCACCGCGGAACCGCCGCCGCCGCCGCCGACATCCGCATCCTCCTCCTCGACGGCGCCCAACCGCTGCCACCAAACCCGGCCCACCTCGCGACCCGATCCAAGTCCGCCCGCTTGCTCGTCGCCATCAACAAGGCCGACCAGCCACGCGCCTGGCCCGACACCGACCTGCCTCCCGAACTCCAAACCGCCGCCGCCGACCCCATCCGCCTCGCCGCCCTCACCGGCCAGGGGTTTGACCGCCTCACCCGCTGCATCGCCCAAACCCTGGGCCCGCCGCCCCCGGGACCTTCCTCCCCATGCCTTTTCACGTCCAGACAGTGCCGCTATGCTGCCGACATTCTTGGGGCCGGCCGCCATAACCCCGATCACGCGCTGGCCCGGATCTCCGCCATGATCGGCGATTTGCCCGGCGACTCGCGGCCAAACGAGGCCTAGCATTATTGGATGCACGTCGGGAGTCGTGCCATCCACGGCGCGAGCCGCCGGCGTCGGGCGCGGCCGTAATCGTCACGAGGTGCGGGCTTTTGGAGTTGATCGACCCTGATTGCACCCCTACAGTCTAATTGCCGGGGGAGCACCGTCTCGCCAATGCGCGAGACGTCCGGCGTCAACTTATGTATTCACGGGTCACTGCATGTCTCTAGATGACTCGCAAATCTCACGACTCGTTGTGGAACGGAAGCTCTGCACCTCCGAAGAGCTCGAACTCGTCCGGGGCGAGCAGAAATCGCTTCAGACCAACGGCCGCCCCACGCAGCTCGGCGACCTCCTCTGCCAGCACGGCTTCATCACCCACTCGCAACTCAAGCGCCTCACCAAGACTATGGATGAGGACTCGATGTACCGCCCGGCCCAGCAGATCCCGGGCTTTCAGATCCTCTCCAAGATCGGCCAGGGGGCCATGGCCGTCGTCTTCAAGGCCAAGCAACTCAGCCTCGACCGCCTTGTCGCCATCAAGGTCCTGCCCAAGCGGCTCAGCGAAAACCCGGAGTTCGTCGACCGCTTCTACCGCGAGGGGCGGGCCGCGGCCCGGCTCAACCACCCCAACATCGTACAGGCCTACGACGTGGGTGAGGCCGGCGGCTATCACTACTTCGTCATGGAGTACATCGACGGGCAGACCGTCTACGACCTGCTCACCAACGGCAAGCGCCTCGACGAGCCCGAGGCCATACGCATCGTCCTCCAGTGCACCAAGGCTCTGCACCACGCCCATCAACAGGGACTCGTCCACCGCGATGTCAAGCCCAAGAACCTCATGCTCACCCGCGAAGGCACGGTGAAGCTCGCCGACATGGGTCTGGCGCGGGAGGTGGGGGACTTCGCCACCGCCGCCGCCGAGGCGGGCCGGGCCTACGGAACGCCCTACTACATCAGCCCCGAGCAGATCCGCGGGGAGCTCAACATCGACGCCCGGGCCGACATCTACGGGCTCGGGGCCACCTTCTACAACATGGTCACCGGACGAGTGCCATTCGATGGCACCTCGCCCTCCGCGGTCATGCACAAGCACCTCAAGGAAGCCCTCGTCCCGCCCGACCACATCAACAAGTCGCTCTCCTCCGGCGTGGGCGAGATCATCGAGGTCATGATGGCCAAGAGCCCCGACGAACGGTACCCGTCCTGCGCCGAGCTGGTCGCCGACCTCGAGGCCGTGGCCGCGGGCGAGCCGCCCTTCCAGGCCCGCAAGAAGTACGACCACCGCCTCCTCGAATCCCTCGCCACCGGCGGCAAGGTCGTCGAGCCCAACCGCGACGAGTCCGCGGCCCACAGCGGCCCGGGCCGCATCTCCATCCAATGGGTCATCGCCCTCGGCGTCCTGCTCATCCTCTCCATGATCGTCAACGTCCTCATGGTCGCCATGAAGTAGGCCCAGGCACCAAGGGCCGAAGGCACGGAGGCACGAAGGCACGGAGGGGAGGCCGAAGATCCACTCGGCGAGCGGGACGAAGCGACGGAGGGGAACGGCGAAACGCCGATATGGCGCCGGCGAATTGGTGATTTCCGAATTCCGATTGCCGACTCGTCTCCCCGAAAATCCCGAAACAAAACCTTGCCTCCCACCCCGGACGATGGTATCATCGGTGTTCGGTAACCGTTCGGAACCCGAATGATCGAAAGGCGAAGACAATGACCGAACAACAAGCCCACGCAGTAGCCGAAGCCCTAGGCGCCCACCCCTGGCAATCCGGCGGCGGTATATGGCTCGTCCGACGACGCCGCGCCGACGGCTGCACCGTCCTCATCTCCGACGAGTCGGTGTGCGAGTACCCGACCGACGAAGCCCTCGACCGCGCCCAGCCGTCGAACGCCCTGCTGCTCGTTTGACGCAGCTCGTTCGCTGCGCCTCCCGCCGCCTCCGCCGGCCTCTGGGCGCCGCACGGAGACAATCCAGCCACGCTTGACGCCCCATATCAGCCGCGTTATCACTCCGTGGCGAATGTGACACACGGAGCTTCCGGGCGTCGAACGAATGGCCTCGACCAAAGCCGCCAAACACAACGGCCTCTGTGGCCTTGATTGGATTCGTCGCAAGACGTGGCCTACGGCCCCTCACTCCAGGGCTCCGAAGCTCACCCTCGTCGACCTCTTCTGCGGTTGCGGCGGCCTGAGCCTCGGTGCGTGGGAAGCCGCACGTGTCAACGGCCGCAGGCTCGACATTCGCCTGGCCGTCGACACCTGCGGCGAGGCCATCGCCGTCTATCGACACAACTTCGGTGTTCTAGAGCGAGTCGCGCGGAACGTCGACGTTCGCGAACTGTTTCCGGGAAAGCCGGGTGATCGTCTGCGGGCCGCAGAAAAGCGCGCACGCGAATCGGTCGCTAGGCTCGACGTGCTCGTCGCCGGCCCACCCTGCCAGGGCCACTCCGACCTCAACAACCACACCCGCCGCAACGACCCACGAAACGGCTTGTACCTATCGGTTGTCCGAGCCGCCGAAGTCCTCCGCCCCAAGGTTGTCCTGGTCGAGAACGTCGGCGCCGTCATCCACGACCGTTCCAAGGTCGTACACCGCGCCGACCAACTGTTGAAGGGGCTCGGCTATCGAGTACGTACCCGGATGGTCCGTGCACTGGCCTTGGCCTTGCCCCAGCGTCGCAAACGCCACATTCTCCTCGCCATCCGCGACACCGACCTCGACCCGGAATCCTGTTTCCCGCAGGAATCCGACACAGAGGTGCCCGTGTCCAGATATATCGCCGATCTCGAGAACGAACCCGACCGCCGCACCGGCCTGTTCTACACTCCCTCGCGCATGACCGAAGACAACCTCCGCCGCGTGAAGTTCCTCTTCGACCGAAATATGTACGACCTTCCCAACCGACAGCGGCCAGATTGCCACCGGAACGGTCACAGCTACAAGTCCATGTACGGCCGCCTGCACTGGAACAAGCCCGCCCAGACGATCACCACCGGATTCGGCTCCATGGGCCAGGGGCGTTTCGTCCATCCGCGAAAACCCAGAATGATCACGCCCCATGAGGCGGGCAGAGTACAGGGCCTTCCGGATTTTCTTGATTTTAGTGTCGCCACGAAGCGCGCCACCCTTCAGGCGTTAATTGGGAACGCCGTTCCGCCCCGCATGCCGGCGCTCGTCCTCCAAAGCATCTTGAACAAAGGACTCTTGTAGGCGCATATCCTATGGCAGCGAATCAGAGCACCTTATATCCCATCTCACACGACGATCGTCAACGCGCCGAAGAAGAGATTCGCCGGGTCCAACAAGAGGTCGACTTCGACATACGTGATTTTCCAATAGAGTACCTCGTGGATAAGTTCCGCGACGAGCTCTTCTACGTTCCCAATTATCAACGCGAGTATATCTGGCGCTCCGTCAACCGATGTGCGTTCATCGAATCCGTCGTCCTGGGCCTTCCAATCCCAATGATGTTCTTCGCCGAAATGGATGATGGTCGGCACGAGATTGTAGACGGTGCACAGCGCATGTATACGCTTGAGTGCTTCATGAACGACGACCTTGAACTTGCCAACCTTCAGAAACTCGCCAGTCTCAATGGTTTTCGCTTCTCACAGCTCCCGACGCCCCAGCAGCGCAAGTTCGCCACAAAGCCGCTGCGGATAGTCATATTGGAAGAGCGTACGACCGTCGAGCTTCGGTACGAGCTTTTCAAGAGAATCAATACGCACGGCGAGCGGGCTCGACCAAGCGAGATTCGCAAGGGAGCGTTTGCGGGCCCGTTCATGGACTTTCTCGCTAAATGTGCGCGCGACGAACGCTTCGTTAGGCTGTGTCCCATCAGCGACTCGTTGCGAAAGCGCGGTGTCGCGACCGAACTGGTCCTTCGATTCTTCGCCTACTCCGACCGTTACGTGTCTTTCAGGCACGACGTCGACAACTTCTTGAACAAGTACGCTCAAGACAACCGTACCACCTTTGAGACTAAACGGTTGAGCGACGAGTTTGATCGTATGCTTGTATTTGTCGAAAAGTACTTCCCGTATGGTTTCGCGAAGACTGCGGAAAGTCGCGCTACCCCGCGCGTTCGCTTTGAGGCTATCGCGGTTGGGGCGAACTTGGCACTCCGCAAGAATCCGAACCTCGTCCCCCGCGACATGTCGTGGCTCAAGTCGGACAAGTTTGTTATACACACTACGACCCATGCATCGAACTCACTGCCAAGATTGCGGGGTCGGGTCGAATACGTGCGTGATCAGTTGCTCGCGGCTTTGCCATGATCGCTCAAGTGTTTCAAGATTTCGACGAACGCGTGCGCGAAATCGACACCTTTCTGTCTCATCTCCGCACCCTGGAGCGCCCGGCCGTCGCCATCGAATATGCGACCCATCGCGGAGTCAAGAAACGCAACATCAACCCTGACTGGATGAAGACCCTGAAAGCTGCTTCGTTTCTACTGCTATACAACCTTGTTGAGTCGGCGCTGAGACGTGGCCTGGGAACCGTTTACGAATCGATGCGAATTGACGCACGAACGTACGAGCATCTTCGAGATGAGATACGGAACCTTTGGATCGACCAACGGTATCATCGTGTGGATCGACATTCAGCGTCGCTCCGCAAGTACCAGGAGGTTGCGGCGAAGCTGGTGGCTGACGTGGCAAACGACCTAGTGGTTGACCTCGCCGACGACGTACTACCGGTATCGGGCAATCTCGATGCGGATAGGGTCCGGAAGGTGTGCCATCTACATGGCATTCCGGTTTCGACCCACTGGCGGGCTCTGGGTGGTTCAGAATTGGTGACCGTCATGAAGCATCGCAACTCGCTGGCTCATGGTAACATTTCGTTTCGGGAATGCGGAAGGCAGTATACCACGCAGGAACTTGAGGGCATCAAGAAACAGGTTGTGATCTTCATGCGCAGTATCCTACGGAATATCGGTCGATATGTCGACACGCGCCAGTATAACCGGTGAACAGAAATGGACACGGTCAACCCGGCAATCCGTTCCGGGATCATGCGTGCAGTACCGCGACGGCATTCTACGCCGGAGCGCTTCGTACGACGGCTCATCCACCGCATGGGCTACCGCTTCCGGACCAATGTACGCTCCCTACCCGGGAGCCCCGACATCGTCTTACCCCGACTCGACAAGGCCATCTTCGTTCACGGCTGCTTCTGGCACCGCCATCGGTGCAGGAAGGCCACCACGCCCGCCACGCGGCGCGCCTTCTGGCTTGAGAAGTTCGCCGAAAACAGGCTGCGCGACCGCCGCAACATCCGCGACCTCCGACGGGCCGGATGGGACGTCCTCGTCGTCTGGGAGTGCTGGACCCACAAACCCGAATGGCTGGCCGAACGCCTAGCCGCCTTCCTCGCCGACCACGGCTGACCGGTCGTATCGCTGGGAACGTCACGAAGCGACCCGGAAGTCGCCGTCGAAATTCCCTTGACCCGGCATAATGTATGGTATATGTTAGGATCAGGCGGCAGGGCCCGTTCAGCCCGAAGTCCGCCTCCGGCCGCGGGGCCGGAAACGTGGAACGTACGCGCGGTGTACGAGCAAGAAAGGAGCTGTGAGCCGAAAAAGAAAAGATGACGAATCGAACCCAAAAACGCCCCTGGCGGGGTCGAAAACGCCGTTTGTGTTAAGAAATCGAACCCAATCGAACCCAATCCGGCCGGCCGAGAAGGCGCGAACGGCGTCCCCAAATCGGCAATCGGAATTCGGCATTCGGCAATCCGCCGTCGCTCCGTCGCTTCCCGCGCGACGGCGGGGGTCAAAGGACGGTGGCTACGGCTTCGTCGAAGAGTTTGAGGCCCACGTCGAGCTGGGCCTCGTTGATGCACAGCGGCGGGCAGAAGCGGATGGCGTGCTCGCCGCAGGGCAAAAGCAACAGGCCTCGCTCGAAGCTGGCCCGGAGGATGCGCTCGCGGCGCTTGGCGTCGCCCTTGCCGGTGCGGCGGCTGATGACGTCGAGGGCGCACATGAGGCCCAGGCCGCGGGCGGCGGTGACGACCTTGCGTTTGTCGGCGATGTTCTCGAGCGCGGCGAGCAGCCGCGGCCCGAGCTTCGCGGCGTTGGCCATGTAGCTCGACTCGACCAGTTCGAGCGTGGCGTTGGCCGCGGCGCAGCAGACCGGGTTGCCCGCGAACGTGCTGCCTTGTGCGCCCGGCGGCCAGCTCATCACCTCTTCGGGTGCGACGACCGCGCCGAGGGGCATGCCGCTGGCGAGGCCCTTGGCGACGAGGGCCACGTCGGGGATGACGTCGAAATGCTCGCAGGCGAACCACCGGCCGGTGCGGCCCGTGCCCGATTGAATCTCGTCGCAGACCATGAGGATCTTGTGGCGGTCGCAGATGTCGCGGATCTGCTGGAGGAATCCGGGCGGCGGCAGGATGTATCCGCCCTCGCCCTGAATGGGCTCGACGAAGATGGCGGCGACCTCGCTGGGGGCCATTTCGTAGCGGAAGAGGTTGGACTCAATGGCGTCGGCGTCGCCGAAGGGAACGTGGGCGACCATGGGCACGAGCGGCCCGAAGCGCTCGCGCTGCCGGGCCTTCGAGCAGGTGAGCGAGAGGGCGCCCATGGTTCGACCGTGGAACGCGCCGTAGAAGCCGATGATCCATTGTCTGCGGGTGTAGTAGCGGGCGAGCTTCATGGCGGCCTCGACGGCCTCGGTCCCGCTGTTAGTGAGGTAGACGCGCTTGGGCCCCGGGCCCGGGGTGATCGCGGTGAGCTTTTCGACCAGCTCGACCATGACGGGGTAGTAGAAGTCGCTGCCGCAGATGTGGATGAGGTTTCGGGCCTGCTCTTCGATGGCCTGGACGACTTTGGGGTGGCAGTGGCCCGTGGCGCAGACGGCGATTCCGGCGGCGAAGTCGAGGAACCGGTTGCCGTCGACGTCCTCGATGACGGAGCCGAGTGCGCGTTTGACGACGAGGGGGTAGTCGCGTGTGTAGGAGGGGGAGGTGAGGCGTTCGTCGCGCTCGATGAACCGTTTCGCTTTGGGGCCGGGGACGCCGTCGGGGATCCAGGGCGCGGGCCCGATCCAGTCGTGATCGCCCTGCTGCGGCTGCTCGTTTTGTTTGATGCCCAACATTCGGTCGACTCCCGTGGTTCGCGTCGTTCCCCCTCGCGCGCCGTGCTCGGTCGCGCGTGGTGGCGCGGCCTGCGCGGAATGTGCCAGCATATTCGGAAAACCCCCTGGTTGACAAGATTGATCGGCAGAAACGGGAGCGTGTCGGACGGCGGATTCCGCTAGACCTTGCCGTGGGGGGTTCGTGCGGCCTGGGTGCCGTCCGGCAGGTCCACTAACTCGTAGTCGCCGAAGATGCTGGGGGCCTCGCATTTGAGGATTTCGAGGATTTTTCCGGCGACGACGCGGATCTCGGTTTCGGCGTGTTCGTTGCAGCGCAGCTCGACGAAGTGTCGCAGGGCACGAGCGTTGGCGGTGACGAAGATTTTGGTTTCGGTGGCGTTGGGGAGAACGGAGCGGGCGGCCTGTCGGGCGAGTTTTCGGCGGAGGGTCTTGTCTTGGACGTTGGCGAACTTCTGCTGCAAGCCTTCGACGAGCTTGACGTAGGCGTCCTGGGCATGCGCGACGGCTTGGCGCCACACTTCGTGGAGCTCCGGGTTTTCGGCGATGCAATCGGGCTCGACGAAGTCGGCGACGGATTCGTCGACGTAGCGCTGCGAGAGCTGCGAGTAGCCGAAGCCGGCGCGGTGCCGGACGAGCTCGTGGGTGAAGGAGCGGGAGACGCCGGTGATGATGAAGTTCCAGACGGCATGTTCGAGGACGCTGCCGTGGCGGACCTCCTTGATGTGTCCGAGGTAGGCGGTGTTTCCGCCGGGTCGGGGGCGGGCGAAGCTCATGTAGCAGAGGCGTCCGGCGATTTCGGGGAGCATCTCGGCCGGCGTGGAGGTGTCCGTGGTCCAGCCGGCAACGTCGTGTTCGGCAAGGAACCGGGCCAGTTCCGACTCGTCCATCGACGGGCGGCCGACGAGGTACACGCTCGGTTGGCGGATGATCCTCATGACCAACGGGTTATAACCCGCGTCGGGTGCGCGAGCAAACAGGTGTCGGTTTTCGCAATCCGGCGATGAATCCGCGGCGCGAAAACACATCTCCCCGGCCTGTGCCCGAGCCTCGTCGACCCAGCGCCGGCTGGGATCAAAGACCGTCGCTCCGCGCGTCGGGCCGACGATCCGTGAGGGCGACGACGAGCCAGGTTACGCCGATCCAGGTGAGCACGGCCAGGTACATGGTCCACCTCGGCAGGTTCGGGTCGTCCACGGCGAACATGGTGGTCATGAACGCACCGAACAGAACGGCCGAGAAGCCCAGTCCGAAGTTGGCCCAGGGCTGTCGCCGGTGCGGCAGGAAGGCGGCGCCGAGGAGCGCGATGGTGATGACCACCTCGCTCGCGCCGATCACGACTTGTGACAGGTAGGCGAGCGCGCGGACGACGGATTCGTTCGGCACGTCGCCGTAGATCGGTCGCACCAGAAACTTCCAGACGGGGATGAACTGCTGCCTGACGCGGTCGTCGATAAACGACGGTACGAGTGTGCCGAGCGCGGCGACGGCCTGGAACAGGCCCATCATCGTGAGCATGACCGCTGGAATTCGTGGTACTTTCATGGTCACTCCTTAACACCTGTTCGGGCCAGGCTGGACGGTGACATCCACCGTCTTGCGGTGTTACGTGGCACTCGGCCCCTATCGGGGCCGGAGGCGCGGCATTCACGGCCTTGACAAGTCGCGTCGCCAACAAGCACTGCGCCGCAAACACTAGCTACCGTCGGCCGAGCACGACGATTCCGGCGCGGTCGGCGGCGGCGAGCACTTCAGCGCGGTCGACGATGACGGTTTTGCCGGCCTCGATGACCAGGGCCTTGGCGCCATGCCGGGCCAGGTTGGCGATGGTCTCGGGGCCGACCGTCGGAACGTCGAAGCGCATGTCCTGGTTTGGTTTAGCAGCTTTAACAAGCGTCCAGCCGCCGCGGGGACAGAGGCTCCCGGCCCGCTCGATCATCCGGTCGGTGCCCTCGATGGCTTCGACGGCGATGACCTCCTGCTCGCGGACGGCGACGGATTGTCCGATGTCGAGGCGGCCCAGCTCCTTGGCGATGCGCCAGCCGAAGTCGGCGTCGCGGCCCTGGGCCTCGGACGGCTGAGCGCGGGTGATCACGCCCTCGGGGGCCATGTGCTCCTGGGTGTACTGTATGCAGTCCTGCATGGTGATTCCGTGTCTGCCAAACTCGTCGGCGACGGCGGCGAGCACGGTGTCGTTGCGCTTATCGCCGGTTTTGAAGAACCATATCTTGATCGCGGTCCAGTCGGGGAGCAAGCGGAGCATGCGGAAGCGGCCGTACATGCGGGTCTTTTCGACCGATCCGGCGAGGATCACCGAGCGGGTTCGGCTTCGGCGCAGCAGACGGATCCACCGGCCCATCCGGGCGAGACCGGCCCAGCGGAAGACGTCGGCGCGGTGCGCGAGCGCTGCATCGGCGAAACCGCGCAGGGCCACGACGGTCACATGGCACCCGGCCCGCCGGGCCCCGTCCACGACCATGAAGGGGAAGCGCCCCGCGCCGGCGATGACCCCGATCCTCGCACCCGGCGCGGCACCGCCGGAAGGTGCCAACACCGTGTTACTTTCGTCCTTTGGAAACTGGTAACTCGTAACTCGTAACTCCGACTGGCGTTCGGAACCGGCGGACCTTGGGGCAAAGAGGATCTTCACTCTCCCCCGCGGCTACATGCTCGACTGTTTCCGCATGGTCATGTCGAACTCGCGGACGAGGGAACTATATCGCTGCCAGGCGATGAAGGCGAAGAGGACGGCCGCGGCGGCGCAGCCGATGAAGGCGGCGAGGCGCGCGGCGCCGGCCCGCTGGGCGTAGGCCTGGCTCGAATCGAACAGGGCCGAGGGGTCGATCAGGTAAAGAATCGCTGTGAACGGAGTGAACGGGGCCACGAAGGCGCCGAACTCCTGGCGGGCGGAGTCGACGAACCAGAGGCCGAACGACGTGGCGATGCCGCAGAGCACGATCAGCAGGCCCAGGCCGTACATGACCGCGGATACGTTGGTCTTGCTGGTCAGCGACACGCGCAGACCCAAGACGCAGGCGAGGGCGGTGTAGATCACCATGAGCGCGCCGAGTTCGATTCCGGTCTCGATCCAGACCGCGGGCGGGCTGGCGCCACTCCACCAGCCGTAGATCGCAAAGGCCACGAGGACGACGACCGGCCCGATCACCAGCGGGGCGGCAAAGCTGACCAGACCGCGCAGCTTTCCCCAGAGAATGTACTTGCTGGTCAAGGGAGTGGTGAGCAGGAGATCGAGGGTGAGGGCCTCGCGCTCCTTGGTGATGGAAGTGGCCGCGGTGTTGGTGGCGATGATCAGCACCAGGGCGAACTGTACGACGGTGAGTCCGGCGAGCCACCGGGCGACCTCCGTGGCGGTGAACTCCCTGGCGGCGTGATAGACGAAGAGCAGGACGGCCCCGGTCAGCCCGCCGAGGATCGTGGCGAGGCGCAGGATCCCCCCGGCAACGGCCTTGGTCTTCGCCTCCCGCCACGCGACGGGGTTCGACCAGACGGTTCTCGGGGGCCGGGTACGTTCGCTCGACACCGGGCGGTAGAACTTGTCGCGGATCGCGGTGAAGATAGTCGGCTCGCCGGTTTTGGCGCCGCGGCGGACGAAGAAGATGCTCGAAACCGTCAGGGCCAGGGCGGCGAGCACCGTCCAGGTGACGTACGCCGCGGCCGGGTAGGCGAGGGCGAAGCGCACGAGCCCCGTATGCTCCATGAGCCGCGCCTCGGGCGGGGTATGGACGCGGTTCAGCGCCACATCGAGCGCCAGGAAGGGGTGGAGTGGGGTGAGCCAACTCATCTTCTGCCCGCGGATGTTGGCCGCTGACGACTCGATCCAGGTGCGATCCCACAGGCCCAGAAGGTAGACGCACAGCAGATAGAGGCCGATGGCGACGTAGAACGAGAAAATCGTCCGCTTGGTGCCGACGGAGGTCATGGCGACGAAGATGGCCAGTGCTCCGGTGAGGACCGCGGTGGCGCCGGAAAGAGCGAAGCTCTGCCAGATCTGCGGTGCGGTGACGCCGCCGTAGACCATGGTCATCAGGAAGATGGGCAGGCCCGCGACCAGGAGCATGAGCACGAAGTAGAGCCGGCTCATCAGCGAGCCGAAGACGATCTGGGCGCTGGTCAGTGGGGTGGAGAGCAGAATGTTGAACGTCTGCGCATCGCGTTCCTGGGTGATCGCGGAAGCCGTAAAGACCGGGGCCAGAAAGCACATCAGGGCCAACTGAGTGGTGGACGCCCATTTGAAGGTCTGCGACGCGCCCATGGCCAGATCGGACAGCGAGGCACCCTGGTCGGTCATCGAGTTGATCAGGGAGATGAGCACGACGAGCAGCAGGATGGCGAGGTAGGCGAATCGCAGCCACAGATGGCGCACGCGCCGCGACGCTCCCAGCACCACCCGAGTCAGGATCGGGTTGGCCGGCAGCAGGTGCCACAGCCAGAGGCAGACAGCGGACAACGTTGCACGCATACCCACGTCCCACACAGCGAGCGACACAACTGCATTCGCAATTACGAATTACAAATTACGAATTACGAAAAAGACCAGGACATATCTGCATGGCTAACGCTCGGCGTTACGGACGATCGTGGTCAGGATGCGGAGAAGCTGATCGGCTTCGCCGATCAACTCCTGGAGTCGGCCGGGGGTCACAAGCTGCGCGTTCGCTATTCGGTGCAGGAAATACTTGGCTTCGCGACATTCCTTCCGCGCGATTCGCAGTTTATGACGGAAATCGGCTTTACTCTCGCCGGCCTGTGCCTCTTCAACGTTGGCGCCGACGCTGGTTCCAGAACGTACAAGTTGCCGTCCAAGCTCCCATCCCGCCGCATTGCTTGGAAGCGCGAGCGTCAGTTGCACAACGCGATCAGCAAATGCTGCCGTCCGCTCGACGATGTCCCACACCGGCTTCGCCTCTACGACGGCTTCCTCACTAAGCCCCGCTGGTTTCACCGTGACTCGTCCTCCACTCTTTCCTTTCGTAATTCGTAATTCGTCATTCGTAATTTCTACTGCACCATTCCTTTCGTCAGTCTCATGAACGCGGTTTCGAGGTTGACCTCCTCCTCCTTGATCTCGTTGATCTTGAAGTTGTTGGAGAGCAGGGCCTGGGCGATCCCGGTGAAGTCGTGAGTCTGTTTCTCGAGCTCGACGATGAGGCGGCCGTTCTGCTGGTCGACGCTGCGCACGCCGCGGGTCCGCTGGAGGAGCAGGGCTGCCAGGTCCATCTGCTCGGTGACCCGGATGTGGAGCGTGGTGCCGGTCTTGACGCGGCGGATGATCTCGGAGATGGGCTCCTTGAGTTGCAGCTCGCCGCGTTCGATGATGCCGACCGTCGTGCACAGCTCGGCCAGCTCGTGGAGAATATGGGAGCTGATGATGATGGTCTTGCCCATCCGGTGCAGTTCCTTGAGCAGCTCGCGGATCTCGATCCGGGCCCGGGGGTCGAGCCCGCTGGCGGGCTCGTCAAGGAGCAGCACCTTGGGATCGTGCAGCAGCACGCGGGCGATGCTGAGGCGCTGCTTCATCCCCCGCGAGAGCGAGTCGACGAGGGCGTCGCGCTTGTAGACCAGGTCGGTCAGCTCGAGCACGTCGTTGACCACGCGGGTCCTCTGCCTGCCAGTGATGTTGTAGGCGCTGGCGAAGAACTCGAGGTATTCCTGCACGACCATGTCTTCGTAGGCGCCGAAGAAGTCGGGGACGTAGCCGATCAGCGGGCGGATCTTTCGCGACTCGTACCCGATGACGTGGCCGCATATCCGGGCCTCACCCCACGTCGGTTGCAGAAGCGTCCCGAGGATCTTGATCGTCGTCGTCTTGCCCGCGCCGTTGGGGCCGATGTAGCCGAAGCACTCACCCTCCTCGATGTTGAGGTGCAGGTTGTTGAGGGCGACGAGTTTGCCGTAGCGTTTGGTGAGGTTGATGGTCTGCACGATCAATGCACGATCTCGTCTACTCGTTGTCGGGCTCCGGCGGCGGCCGGTCGTCACGGACGACCGCGGGGATGCGCACCCGGTACATGGTCCAGGATTTCTCCGGCTCGGGCTCGATCGGCCGGTACTCGCGGTCGCCGGTGCGGCGGAACAGGCGCACCGGCCCGGCGTCGTCGGCGAAGCCGATCAGCACGACCGAGTCTTCCCGCAGAAGGTGGCGCAAGTCAAGCTGCCGCACTCGCTCCCGCGACCAGGTGACCGTTCCGAAGGGTGTGGCGCGGGGATCGAGATCGCCGAGCGTTGATGCCAGGAGCAGCGCCTTTTCCTCCTCACCCAGGGCCGCCGCCTGCGAACCCGAAAAGGTGGAGCGAACGGACTGCCACACATTGCCGAACGGGGCATGCCATTCCTGTTGGGCCTTATCCAGTGTCGATCGCAGGAGGAATTGCGACAGCGTCTCACGTCCCTGCGGGCGGTAACAACGGTCGGCGAGTGGAATCCTGTTGGACCGGGCCGGCAGGTCGCCGAGGGGGAAGGCGAAGATCTGGTTGCTGCGGGTGCCCTTCACCTCGCCGGGGTCGGCCATGGCGTGGAGCAGCCAACAGTCGCGCAGCGGCACGTCGAGGGAGTTGACGACGAAGCTGTCGTCCGTAATCCGGCGACGGGCGATGGAGACCTCGCCGTCGACGGTCCCGCGAAGCGGGCCCTCCCACCGGCTTTCGAAGCGTTTCAACGTGGCCCGCAGGCGCACGTCGGCTATCACCGCGCTGGCGGGGACGACCTGGTACGACTCCGGATCGGCGAAGCCGGCGCCGGGCGACGCGCGCATCAGGTCGCCGGCGGCGGGGAGTGCGCGGACGAAGCATCGGGTGGCGGTCGGTTCCGTTTCGCGCACGGGATCCGACGGAAGCCACAGATCGAGCTCCTTGTCGGTACCGGACTTTACGCCGAAGTAGGCGGTGGCGCTTCCGAAGTTGTCGCCCGCGGTGAGGTCGATGACGCCGACCTGGTGCAGGGTTTCGCCGAATCCGCGAATGGCGTTGACGGCCATGACGCTGAGGATGCTGGCCGCGCCGGCGACGAGGGCAAAGGCGCTCCAGCTATGGTGTCGCAGCCCCCGTCGCCCGAGGAACCACCAGACGCCGCCGGTGGCGACCGCCAGATACGCGACAGAGAACGCGAAAGCCGCGAGGAGATACACAGTGGCGGACGTCGAGAACGCAATCGCGCTGACGATGTTGGGGAAGAGGGGCTGCGGTGAAGCCTGGGTGTCTTCGTCATTCTCGGCGGTTTCCAGCTCAAGGACGTTCTGGAAGAACCCCGCGGGCTCGCCCGACCCGCTGAACAGATCCTTCAGGACCACGGCGCTGAAGACGACCACACCGCGATCGACAATCCACCGCGTCACGACGTCGGAGCCGACGCTCGTTCCCTCGTCGCCGGGGAGGGCGACGGCACGCGCGCGGCGGGTCGCATGGACCACGGGAACGGGATGGGTGAACGGCTCCATGAACCAATCGGCGACGGCAGTCCGCCTGCTGAGCCGGTCCTCCTCGTCCAGCGGCTGGCCGACGAGGCGCCGGCGCACGACCGGCAGGTTGTCGACCTCCGTGACCTCCCCGATCGACGCCGGCAGGATGGCGTCGAGCTCCGGGCTGAGCTTCAAGGCACTGGCCGTTCGCGACGCGGCGATCAACAGCGTGCCGCCCAGTCGCGCCCAGGTGACCAGCGCTTCGCGCTGACGTTGGGTGAGCTCTTCGGGGCGGGCGTCGTCCCAGACGATGTAGTCGACGGCCTCGAGCCCGATCCAGAGTTCGGGGAGTTCGGTCGGACTGATGTGCGCCACACGAACCGGACGCCGAAAGACGAGCGACCGTTGGGGATCGACCAGATCGCGGACTCGCCCGAGCGTCGCGGAACTCACGTCGAGGATCAGGATGTCATCATGGATATCCTCCGCTTGCCCAGCGGCCGTGGCCCGGTAGGTGAGGACGCCCTGCGACACGACCTGTTGGGCCTCGCCCTCGGTGGTGAGCAGTTCGATGTACAGCTTCCCGTCGTCGCGGTTCGGATTCGCGGGTACGTACAGCATGATGCGTTGCGTGCCGCCGGTGTCGGCGCGAAGGTGCACCTCGACGCTGTCGTGGGCCTGGTCTCCGTCGGTATCGAATTGGGCGACCTGGATTCTGCCGTCGAACGCGGCCTGCCCGACGAGCGCGAGGTCGACAAGAATGGGCGCCCACGATCCGCTGCGGACGACGTCACCGGTGCGTACGGTCGGGAAGCCCACGCGGGTTACGTTGAGCTCAATCTCGCCGCGCGCCGTGCTCGCGGCCAAGAGCAGCGCGGCGAGCGACCATAAGCCGAACACCCGGCCCGTCCGGGAGCGAGGTAGGCTTTCCGATCCGTTGCTCATGGGTCTTGTGGATTCCGGCGAAGTGTCGGGAACCTGAAAGACCGCCGGGGCGTTTCGCCAAGCGGAACACCCACCCCCTGTTGTACTGCTCGGCTCGGTTCGTGTCGCCGGACGTTGCAATGCCCCATCACGGCGTTCGGAGCGTGCCGGCATGGCCTTGCCGGCGGCACGTGCCCAATCGGGCCATGTCGGGCGGACCGTACCGCAGGCCCGGAAATACTAGCCCTCAGACGACACGCGGACAAACGTCGTTTTGGCCGCTGCGGGTCGGCAGGGCGGTTACGTTGTCGGGCATCGTTGGTCCGATGGTCGGGTAATATTACCCGAAGTGGGTAGGGGATATCGGTCATTGCCCATTCTCGCGCCGATGGCCTGGAGTCTCTTTTCGCCGCCCGTAAGAACATAACTCTTTTTGCAGCAATGAGTTACGGGTGTTCTTGGTTTCCTTAGCGCAATTCCTGCCGTTTGGTATCGGACGTGCTTTACGGGTCTTTTGAACGCTTGCGGCATTGACAACCTGAGCGGCAAGGCAATGGGGGGACGGTAAGGGGGCGTGTTCCTTGTCCCGCGGAGCACAGCTTCCTCTGCTGGCGACCCGCCAGCTCTCAGACCCGGTCCGGCGCATGGGGGAGACGGCGTCGATCGGGGATGGGGCTTGGCGGGTGGCCGTTTTTTACGGGGCACCCACGCCCGCTTACCGTACCGGCCGCCGCTTGCTATTGACCGCCGGCTCGTCTCGCTTTTTCCCGTTCCACCCGTTCCCGAATGGCGGGCGGCAGATAGGTGGCGTCGGCCTGCGGCATCTCGGCCAGGGCCCGGATCGCCGACTCCTCGCGCGTGACTTCGTCCGCGTCCAGATCCAGGTAGAACGCATGGCGCCCGCGGAGCAAGCAGAGTCCGCCGCCCGATCCGCCGAGGCGTTCGGCGCGGACTTCGACGCCAAAGCCTTCGAGCAGCTCCAAGATTCGGGCGAGGTTCCGGGCGGCCGGTTCCATCAGGTGCCAACTCTCAAGCGCAACGAAACGCGCAGCCGATATTTGTAATCTATCCTTCACCCGCTCCCGGCGACAGGCGCGGTCCGGGCGAGAATCAGTGATGTCAAGCGAGCCGATCGAGAATCGCAAGGCGGCCAGTTCGTCGGAGGCCGAGCTTCAGGCGCATTTTGCGAAGCTGGAGGCGCAATTCGATCGGCTGAGGGCGCAGGTGCGGCAGGCGCAGCAGCTTTCGAGCCTGGGAACCGCGGCGGCGATGATCGCCCATGAGGTGAACAACCTGCTCACGCCGATTCTCGGTTATGCGCAGGCGGCGGAGCAGGCGGACGATCCACAGCTTATGAAACGGGCGCTGGCTGTGACGATCCGCAACTGTCAGGTGCTGATCGCCATGTCGGACCGGGTGCTGAACGTTAGCGCGGCCCGGTCGACCACGCCAGAGGCGGTGAACCTCCGCAAGGTGATTGAGGAGGCGCGGGCCAGCCTCTGCCGCGACCTCGACAAGGATGGGATCCGGTTCTCGTGTCAGGTTGACGAGTCGGTTTGGGTCTGGGCCGACCCGTTGCAGCTCCAGCAGGTGTTCTTCAATCTGTTCCTCAACGCGCGGGAGGCGATGGCCCCCTCGCACTCGGGACGGCTCGCGCTGACGGGCATGTTGCACGGTGATCGTGTGGTGATCGAGGTGCGTAACACGGGCCCGGCAATTTCAGCGGAGCGGCTGCCGCATATCTTCGACGCGCTGGAGAGTTCGAAGTCGATCGACGGTCATGGCCCGACCCGGTGCAGCGGGCTGGGGCTGGCGCTCTGTCGCGACCTGATCGAAGAGAACCACGGCACGATCCGGGCCGCGAGCGACGAAGCGGCGGGGACCACGTTCACGTTGACACTCCCAGCTCACCCGCAGGATCAGTGGGGCACGGCCTGACCCGTACGCCGACGGCGGCGGCGCGGGCCGGCGCGCTCCTTCTCCGAGGCCATTCCCGAATACGCGACGATGCCGGAGCCGGCGCTTGACAGGGATTCGGTGTTGGCGGAAAAGCGGGTTTGGATTCTCGAGTCGTGACGCGTCGTTCAAGGTGGGCATGGCCCACCCTACGGGCCGGTGCACTTTGTATTAAGATGCGCGGTCATGTCGGGGACCGGTGAGCCGATTACGAGGTGTCCTGTCTGCCGGTATGACCTGACCGGGTTGCCGCGGGAGCATCGGTGCCCGGAGTGTGGGTTTGAGTACAACGAGCGGATGCAGGTGTGGGAGGTGGGGGGCCTGCGGATCTGGCAGCACGTGTTGTTTGTGGTGGCGATTGGCGCGGTGGTGGCGGGCGGGGTGATGGTCGCTCAAAGCGGCAGCGGCCCGACGGACGTGCTTATCGTGGCTGGGCTTTTCTCGTTCGCGGTGTTCGCGTATGTGCACAGCCTATGGCGGCGGCCGTATCTGCTGGCGACCGAGGACGGGATCGTGAACGCGGGCGGACTGCTGACGTTTCGGCGCGCGTTCTACCGGTGGGAGACGTTCTGGGTGCGCGATCCGGACAAGCATTTCGAGGCCCCGCTGTGGGAGGACGTGAGCGAGGCCGGCCCGATGTGGGCGAAGATCGCGGCCATTCTGTACGGCGAAGTGTGGAAGAGCTATCGGGCCGTGATCTATCTGCGTCCGCTGTCGATCGGGGCGCCTTCCGTGCAAACGGTCCGGCTGCATGCGACCGAGCGACTTGGGCGCAAGGAGCGGGCGGCGGCGATGCGGGAGATTCACCGGCGCTGGCGGGAGACGGCGGCGAAGGTGGCGGAGGGGCCGCAGGACGTGGTCGGCACCTGACGGTCCGTCGCATTGTCGGAAAGCCCGTTGAAACGGGCTGGGGAGAGTAGGGGTGTGGGCCGCCCTGACCCGCCCTGAAATCACGGGGCTTTATGCGGCCTTTGGCCGCGGAAGGCCGCTGAAGCGGCCTGAATTGTGCGCCGGGACGGTTCCGGCTGGCACAAGCGCGGCATCGGACCGAGCGTGCGGCGTTTTCATGAGCACTCCGTCCGGCCTGTGCTAAGATGCGCGGTCATGTCGTCGAGCGGCGAGCCGATTACGAGGTGTCCTGTATGCCGGTATGACCTGACCGGGCTGCCGGCGAAGCACCGCTGTCCGGAGTGTGGGTTCATCTACGATGCCACGACGCGGATCTGGCGATACGCCGACCCCCTCCTGCCCGCGGCGCTGGGAGGGGCCTCGTGCGTGGTTCCTTTGGGTGCCTCGTCACTCTCCAAGATCAACCCCGCCATGCAGCTCGGTAGCTGGGATTGGACGTTGTTCCTGGTTCCGGTGGCCTTCTTGTTGTACTGGTTTGCGCTTACGATCGAAGTGCCGCGCAACGCTTTCGTCGCGGTGAGCAACTTCGGGCTCACATTCCGAAAGCCCTTCGGGCGCGTGCAGTCGGCACGGTGGTCGGAGATACAAGTCGCGCCTCGCTTCGGGCGTGTATTCCGAGTCCTTGGCACCACGAGGTCGAAATTGTCTATCTTCCGTTATGGTCTGGGGGACCGTGTACGCGATGCACCATCACTACTCGAGGCGATCAAAGCTCGCGCACGTGTCCTCGACACCGAGGACGTGCGCGCAGAATGAGGACGAGCACGGAAGGGCTTACTCGTTGCCCCGTCTGTCGGTATGACCTGACCGGGTTGCCGCGGGATCATCGGTGTCCGGAGTGCGGGTTTGAGTATGACGAGTCGATGCAGGCGTGGTGGAACGACGGCTTGTCGCTACGAGAGCACCTGCGGTTCGCATGGTTGATTCCCTTTGTCGCGCATCAATTGTGGCGCGGGGTGCGGTGGGGCATGCCCGCGGGAATGAATCTCTTGATGGTCATAGCGCTGGTGCTCGCGATGGTCGTTTACGCGTCCCAGTGGATGCAGAACGCCTACGTGGTGGCTTCGAGCCACGGGCTCGAGACGGTTGGTGGTCGGTTTGTCGCGAGGCGTCGTTACTTCCGGTGGCATGAGGTCTGGATTCGTGATCCGGACAAACGGATTGAACTGGCGCCCTGGCAGCGAGGTGACGAGACGCCGTCGATACCGAATTACGTCGTCCGATTGCTATACATGGATGTAGGCCTTCGGAGTTACCGCGCCGCGGTCACGCTGCCCCCGACGCCGGGTGGCGAGCCGGCCCAGACCGTGACGCTCCATGCCCTTGAGCGACTCCCGCGTTCGGAGCGGGCGGCGGCGATGCGGGAGATTCATCGGCGCTGGCGCGAGGCGGCGAAGGAGGGTGGGCCGCGGGACATGGTCGGCGCTTGACGGTCGGTGACGTCGCGGGAAGCCCGTTGAAACGGGCTAACGGGGGGAGGGGTGTGGGCCGCGCTGACCCGCCCTAAAAGGACGGGCCTGTGCGCGGCCCGGGGCCGCGGAAGGCCGCTGAAGCGGCGTGGGGGTGTGCGCGGGCACGGCTCGTACCAAGAGGCACTCGGGGTCACGTGTCGATGCCCGGACTGGCGCTTGACACGGTTTCTGTCTTGCCAGAAAAGCGAGTCCGGTTCGTTGGCGCCGTGAGGCGCAGATAGAGGTGGGCATGGCCCACCCTACGGGCAGAGGCTTGGTCGGCCCGGGAGGGGGCGGCGAATGTTGCCACGGGTGGAGTCCCCGACTCGCCGGGTGCCGGAGGCGGCGGCGTGTGAAGGACGGAACCCGTGGATTAGGTTAAGCCGTTTGGACCCGCCCCGACGGGGCGGAGGAAAACGGCGGCACGCGGCACGCGGCTCGGGGCCATGTATCGGCAATGGTCCCCTCCGCCCCTGCCGGGGCGGAGATCATAATAAACTCCACGTATCCACGGGTTGCGCTTCGCTTCACCCGTGGCTACAGCCCTTTGCCCCGTTGGGGCAAGGCGACACACACTGTTGCTGGGGCGAGGCGATACACACTGGTGCGGTAATACGAACATGCTGGATATCAAGTTCATTCGCGACAACGTCGAGGCGGTCAAGGATGGGGCCGCGAAGAAGCGGATCGCCTGCGATGTCGATCGGTTGATCGAGGTCGATCGGCGGCGGCGGGAGTTGCAGCAGCAGCTCGATGCGCTCCGCACGCAGGTCCGCGAGGACGGGCAGGAGCTTGGACTGCTGCGGAACCCAAACTCAAACTGGTTCAAGCGACTGCTGGAACAGGGCTTGCCCAAGGCAGAACTTGAGCGGCAGAAGCAAGAGGCGGAGATCAAGGCCCGGCAGCTTCAGGCGGCACTCAGCGAGATCAAGCCGAAGATCAAGGCGCTGGAGGAGGAGGAAAAAGGCGTCCTGCCAGAGTTCGACGAGCTGATGCTGACCATTCCACAGCCGCCCGATCCGGGGGTGCCGGTCGGGGAGGACGAGGCGCAGAACGTCGAGATTCGCCGGGTGGGGGAGCCGCCGGTGTTTCCGTTTGCGGCCAAGGACCACGTCGAGCTGGGCCAGGAGCTGGGCATTATCGACATCGAGCACGGGGTGAAGCTGGCCGGGTCGCGGAATTACATCCTTCGCGGGGACGGGGCGCTGCTTCACCAGGCCGTGCTCCGGTTGGCCCAGGACATGATGATCGAGCGGGGCTTTACGCCGATGGTCGTGCCGGTGCTGGTGAAGGAAGAGGTGATGTACGGCACGGGGTATTTCCCGACGGGGCGGGACCAGGCGTATTTGTGCGAGCGGGACAACCTGTCGTTGGTGGGCACGGCGGAGGTGCCGCTAACCGCGTATCACACGGACGAGATCCTGGCCGAGTCGGACATGCCGATCAAGCTGTGCGCGATGAGCACCTGTTTCCGCCGTGAGGCGGGGGCGGCCGGCAAGGATACGTACGGGCTGTATCGCATCCACCTCTTCGACAAGGTCGAGCAGGTGGTGATCTGCCGCAACGACGTCGAGGAAAGCAAGCGGTGGCATCACGAGATTCTCAAGAACGCCGAGGACGTGATGCAGCGGCTGCGGCTTCCCTATCGCGTGGTGGACGTGTGCACGGGCGATCTGGGGATGGGGCAGGTGCAGAAGTTCGACATCGAAACGTGGATGCCGTCGCGGGAAGGCTACGGCGAGACGCACTCGGCGTCGCGGTTCTACGAGTTCCAGTCGCGGAGGTTGATGCTTCGCTATCGGGACGGGGCGAAGAAGGTGCACTACTGCCACACGCTGAACAACACGGTGATCGCGTCGCCGCGGGTGCTGATTCCGATCCTGGAGATGTACCAGAACGAGGACGGGACGGTGACGATCCCGGACGCCCTGCGGTCCTACATGGCCGGGCGTGAGCGGATCGAGCGGCAGTAGGCCGTTCCGAGGTCGAGGAGGCGGCATGGCTGCACATGCACTCTCCATCCGCCGGAGTCGTTTCGCTTCATCATTTATGCCTTACTCGTCCGAAGGTGAACCGGAATCGGGGGCGAGATACGTTCGGGTACCGTGTCGGATATGGAGGATGCGGACGGATTTCTGATGGACGGTGAAGTGGATGCGGTAGCGGTGATGCCGTCTTCCGTAATGGAGTTGGCGGATCTCCTCGTCGACGGCGTCGTTTTCCGGGGCCAGGGGGCAGCGATGCGGCTGATCGGCGAGGGAACGCAGTACATCGATGAGGCCGTTGTACCAGCGGTCGGCGGCTTTCGGTGCTTGTTCGCGGATCCAGAGATAGGCTTGCTCGAGCTCGCCGACGGCCTCGGGAGAAAGCTCAACGCGGAATGCCATGCTTGCGACGAATCCTCTCGTCAGCCTTTTGGAGCGGAACGCCCTTGCCTTCTTTGAAGGACTCCAACCCGCGGCGGATCCCCCGAACCGCCTCGGCACGCTCGATTGCGTCGAGGAGCTTCTGGTACGACTTGGCGTCGTGGACAACCAGCTCGGCCTTGCCGTTGACGGTGAGCACCAAGGGGTGGCCCGTTCGCTTGAGCCGCTTCATGAACTCTGCGGTCTTGCGCTTGAAATCGGTAAGCGGATGAATGTCGCGGCTCAGGTCAATCATCGCGGCACCTTATTCGCATCCTATTAGCATCTTAGAGGATGTTAGGACACCCGCTTCGGCGCGTCAAGTGGATCATGGATCGGCCCCATCACTGATCTTATCGGCCTTTCGCGCACCGACGGCGTACTGGAGGCGCGCCGAGACCGTCACGCTTCCGCGGCGAGTTGGGTGACGACTTCGTCGGGGACGTCGATGTTGGCGTAAACGGCGTCCACGTCGTCGTGGTCCTCGAGATTGTCGATCAGACGGGTGATCTTGCGGGCCGCTTCGAGGCCGAGGGTGATCTCGTTGGCGGCCACCATGCGGAGATCGGCGGATTCGGTCTCGATCTCCGCCGCCTGCAAAGCCTGGCGCACTTCCTCGAATGTCTCCGGGCTGGTGATGATCTCGTGGATCATGTCGCCGGAACTGACGTCCTCGGCGCCGGCTTCGAGGGCGATCTCCATGATGCGGTCTTCCGAGGCCTTCTCCGCGCGGACGACGATCACACCCTTCTGCTGGAACTGGAAGGCGACGCAGTTGGGCGGCCCGAGGTTGCCGCCGGCGCGCTCGAAGATCTTCTTGATCTCGGCGCTGGTTCGGTTGCGGTTGTCGGTCATGGCCTTGCACATGACGGCGACGCCTCCGTGGCCGTAGCCCTCGTAGAGGACCTCTTCGTAGTTTTCGCCTTCGAGCTCGCCGGTGCCCTTCTTGATCGCCTTTTCGATGGTGTCCTTGGGCATGTTGGCGCCCTTGGCCTTGTCGATGGCGAGGCGGAGGCGGGGGTTGTCCTCGGGGTTGCCGCCGGTTTTGGCGGCCATGGTGACGGCGCGGGCGAGTTTGCTCCAGAGCTTGCCGCGCTTGGCGTCGATCGCCGCCTTCTTATGCTTGATGGTCGACCACTTGGAATGTCCGGACAAGGGCGAACTCCGCTAGGGGATTTCCAATTTCCGATTTCCGACTGCCGAATGGGGAATGGCGATTAGCGAATAGCGAATGGCGAACGAAGCCGCGCCGTCAGGCACGTTTCTCCGTTGGACCTGCGCAGCATTCGGCAATTGGAAATCGGCGATTGACAGTCTATTCCTCCGGTTCCGGCTTCGGTTGAGCCAGGTCTGCGACCGGCGGCTCCTTCCCGCCCTCGGTGGCCTCGATTTTCTCGTCGATGACATCGTTCACGCGGCGCTCGTCGGCGCTGTTGAGCTCGCCGTCGCCGTCGCTGCGTTTCTTGATCACCTCGCGGGCCCGGCGCCAGTAGTCCAACGCCCGGTCCTTTTGCTCGAGGCGCCAGCAGATGTCGCCGAGGTGGTCGAACATGACGGGGTCGGCGCGCTCGGGCGAGCGGATGCGCTGGGCCCGCTCGATCCACTTCTTGGCCCCGGCGAAATCACCTCTCTTGTACAACAGCCAGCCGTAGGTGTCGAGGTAGGCGGCCTCCTGGGGTCGGCGCCAGAGGGCGAAGCGGATCATGGGTTCGGCTTCACCGAGTCGGACGCCGGCGTCGATCCAGGCGTAGGCGATGTCGTTGTTGAGGAGGGGGTCTTCGGGATCGATGAGCAGGGCGCGGTGCAGGAACTCGTTGGCCCGCTGCTCGTCCCCGCTCTGCCGGAGGCAGGCGGCAAGGAGACGGAGGTATCGGGATCGTGATTGCGGATCGCGGGCTGCGTCAAGCCAGCCGCTGATGCGGTCCTCCGCCTCGCGGTACTGTTTGTCGGCGAGCAGGGCGAGGCCGTGTTGGAGCTGAAGCTGCTCGATGCGCTCGCTGAGCCGGGCGGGCGACGCGGGGTCGTTGGGCCAGTTGACCAGCTCGGCGGGGTCTATAGTGCTGATGGAAGGCGGGCGGCGGTCTTCCTGGAGCGCGCGGAGGAGCTCGAACACCTGTTGCGTCAGGATCTCGATGAATTCGACGGCATCGGCGTTGCGGCCGGCGTCGCGGAGGCGGTCGATGATGAGGTTCTGAAAGGCCTCGCGGTTGGCGGTATGGAGCAGGCGGTTGCGGGCCAGTTCGAGGCCGTCATCCAGGTGGCCCGTATCCGCCAGCAGCGCTGCGACCATCCAGACGGCGGAGTCGCTCTGCGGGTCGGTGTCCAGCCGGTCGAGGGCGTACTGAAGGGCGCGGTCCGGCGCGCCGCTCTCGACGAGGGCGTGCAGGAAACGGCCCAGAACCGACCAGTCGCCCGGCTTGGCGCGGTAGAGTTCTTCATGGAGGGGGACGGCGAGTGCGTACTGCTCGCGTTGCACGTACTCGTCGGCGAGGCGGGCGGTCCACTCCTTGCTTTCCGACTCGGCAGCGATCCAGGCCTGGAGCAGGTCGACGACGTCGGCGTCGCGCCCGGTCTGGCGCAGGAGCTGGAGGATCACCATCCGGTAGCGGAATCGCCAGGAGGCCTCGAGGTCCTCATACCCGTCGCGGGCGCGAGCGAGAACAAGTGCCGTCTCGTAGTCCTGGACGACCGTGTTGAGCTCGATCAGGGCCATGCGCCAGGCGTCGCGGTTGGGCCGGCGGCGGAGCAGTTCGGTCATGCGCTCAGCGGCCTTCTCGTACTCCAGCAGCCGCTCATGAGCCTGGACCAGCCCGAGCAGCGCCTCCTCGTTGTCGGGGTCGACGTCGAGCGCATGCTGAAAAGCATCGCGCATCTGATCGGGCTGGAAGTCGTTGTAGGTGCGGGCCACGGCGATCCAGGTCGCGGCGTCGGGGTCGCCCTGCTTCAAAGCGGTGAGCAGATGTTGGCGGCGGGCGTCGGAGTCGGCACGGAGCTGCGGGTCGAGGATGGCCTCGCACCGGGCGACCGTGGCCGGGTTGTCGGAGATGCGCTTGAGCTGGTCGAGCTGCTCGAAGGCTACGTCCGGCTTTCCCTCGGCCATGTAGAGCATCGCGAGCAGCTCGCGGGCCTCCTCGTTGTTCGGATCCATGTCCAACAGCATGCGAAGCTGCCTCTGGGCCTTGCTGTTCTCGCGGGCCCGGTCGTACAGTCGGGCGAGGAGGATCAGCGAGCGAGCATCGCCGCGGTCCAGTCGGATGGCGTTGGCCAGATGGCGTTCCGCCTCGTCGTCTTTATCGAGGCGGAGATAGAGGCGGCCGAGGATCCGCTCCAGCGCCGCGTGTTGTTCCTTTCGTGCTTCGGGCAGCGTCGCTACCTCGAGCGCGTCGTCGTACCGGTAGGCTGCGAGATAAAGTTCCGCCAAAGCCACCCGCGTGGGGATGAAGGAACGATCGAGCTCGTGGCCGCGGCTCAGGATCGATTCCGCCTGCTTGTCCCGCCCGACCATTCGGGCGATCAAGCCGCGGAGGTACATCTCGACGGCATCGTCCGACGGGGGTGCGCCGAGCACGGCGTCAAGGGCTGCCGGGTTCCCGGTGATCCCTGCGAGGCGTGCGGCATAGCTCTCGGCCGCAGCGGCCTGCTGGGCGATGCCGGCGGCGCACTCGCGGACCGCGTCGGTCCACGCTCCCTGCGTCACCAGGGCGTCGACGAGCCGCTCGCGCAGGACACGGGCGTCGGGGTTGCGCTCGAGGAAGTCGGATAGCACACCGCGTGCTTCCGCAGGCTTGTTCATGCGGTCGAGCAGCTCGGCCAGTCGGAGGACGAGCTGGGCGTCGTCGGGGCGCTCGGCGATTCGCGAGCGCAGTTCCTCGAACACGCGATCGGGCTGGCCCGCCTTCTCGTAGATTGCGAGCAGCAGTTCGAAGACCTCGTTGGTCTGCGACCGGATGTCGCGGGCCGCGGCGAGGGCATCGTCGGTGCGCCCGGCCTTCAACAGGAGCCGCGCGTATCGGATCGCCCGCTCGTCGTTGGCGGAACGGGATTCCAGGAGGGGCCGCAGGGCGTCGGCGGCGTCGGCGAACCGCCCCAGTTCCTCGAGGAGCTTGGATTTGGCCTCGCGTGCGGCCGGTTCGAAGACGGCCGCCGAGGGCCGCCCGCCGGCACCACTCGGGGCGCGTTCGGCCGCCCGCTGCTTGAGGCGCTGGACGCTGTCTTCGAACGCCTCGTATTGCCCGAGCGCCGCGACGAGGTACCCCTCGTGGGCGAGTGCATCGGCGAGGTGAAAATGGCACTGGGCGGCGTTTTCGGAGGACGGATCGAAGTCGCTGCATAGCAGGGCCCGGCGGTAGGATTCGATGGCGCCGGCGTAGTCATCGGCCATGGCCCGCCCGCGCCCGGTGATGAACTGGGCGACCGCCACGTCGGCGCTGCCCTCGATGGCCCGTTCCGCGTGCGATTCGGCCCGCTCGACGTTGCCCGCCTGCCAATGGAGCCAGGCGAGTGTCGCGTGGATCTGCGGATGATCCGGGTCGTAACGCAGCGCCTGTTCGAGCTTGATGGCCGCCTCGCTGTAGCGCTGCTGGACCATGAGATCCTGGGCCGCGGCGATTTGCTTCGCCGCGCGCTCGGAAAGCGGAGGCAGGTCGGCGGGGCGCTCGGGCCTGTTGACCGCCGGCTCGATCCGCTCCAGGGGCAGCCTGGCCTTGGCGCTGACGGCCGGTCCCGCGGGGGTTTGCGAGTCCTTGGTCTTGGACGATCCGGCGGGCGCGGCGGCGCAGCCGGCGGCGACAGCGGTGAGGAGGACGACGATGCCGAGTCTACGGATGTCAAGGATGTTAATCATGGTCTACCGTTTGGCTGTCCGCGCCCGTGGGGAGCGCGCCGTTGTCCTGGTGCGTTTGGGACCGGCCGGCCCCCGCCCGTCGAAGCCGCTCATTACGATACAGAACTCCCGGGCCTGCGACGCACTGATGTTGCGCTCGAGAAACGCCTGGACCTCGGAGCGGTCGGCGGCCGGGTGGATGAGATCGGCGGCGCGGAGGGAGTCGAACAGCTTGTTGTTGACCGGGATGGCGTGGCCGCCGAGGCTCCAGAGCATCACCGATGCGGCGACGTACTCGTCCACGCCATCGAGGTTCTCGAGGAACTGTCGGGCCTCGCGTCGGCCGAGGGACCTGAGGCGGTCGAGCGACATGCGGTTCTCGCGGTCGAACACGGATTGGAGCGCGTTGGCGAGCTGCTCGCAGCGGGCGAGGCTGTTGGGGACCATGTTGCCGAGCACGCGTTGCAGTTCCACGGGAGTGGAGACGCGCAGCTCGTTCCAACTTTCCATGGCCCCGAGCAGGCGGGAGACGGCCCGCCGGGCCTGCTCGTCGGTCGTGTCGGCGGCGAGGATCGCCACCGCGAGCCGGTGCAGCGGCTCCTCAGGCTCGGGCGTATCGGCTTTTCCGGCCTTCTGCCGCAGTTTCGAGAACACGCTCTTGACCTGGGACGCGTAGCGCGTGCCGTCCTTCATTCGCGGCCTCCGGGTGCGGCGTGTCCTGTGGTCGGGCCGCCTCGGCCCGGCGCGGACGCTCCGTCGCCCATGCCGCGGGGGACCTTCGGTGTTACTGGTCGCCGACGGGGTCCTGCTCGTCGTCCGCCGACTGGTCCTCGCGCTCGCGTCGATTCTGCTCGATCAGCTCTATGGTGCGCCGCGCAGCTTTGGCACCGGCATCGATCTGAAACTGGAGCTGCGGGCACTGCCGCAAGGTGAGCTGGCCCGCGAGGATGCGTTGCATGAACCCGGCCGCATGGCGAATGGCGGCGAGCGTGCGGCGCTCGGCGGCATCGTCGGCGGTTACGCTGAGAAAGACCTTGGCGACGGCCAGGTCTCCGGTGAGTTCGACGCGGGTCACGGTGGTGAGCGGCTCGATCCGCGGGTCGTTCAGCTTGCGGGAGATAATTTCGCTGACGACCTCCCGGACGAGACTGGAGAGCTTTTCCTTTCGATGCGCAGGCATCGCCCTTTTCCTTCCCTTTTGTCGCAGTACATGCAGCGCCGCGCGCAGCGCCGGCTCCGGCGCTCGCATCGTTTCTGGGCTGTGCAGCTTGCGACGTCATGTTCCAAACTGGCCGCCTACGGTCCGGGTATTCAAGGGCGGGCAAAGCCCGCCGTACGTTCCCGTTTCGACGTTTCGGCGTTTCCCTCTCGTTCTCTCGTTGCCTTCACAAGAACTCGCGCTCGTACTCGAGCAGGGTCAGCCCCTGTGTGCGGCGCACGACGTCGACGAGTTTATCCAACTGCGAGTGCATCGGCCGGGCGCTCCCCCCGACCAGGGCGATACCGAGCCGGCAACGCCGGGCTGAATCGGCACTGCCGACCTCCGCAACGGACACGTTGAAGCGGTTGTGCAGCCGCTGTTTCAGTCCCTGAATGACGCGGCGTTTGTCCTTCAGGCTGTGCGCCTCGGGAATCATCAGGTCCACCGTCAGTAGGCCCACAATCATTCCGGGTTTTCACGAACGATCTTGGTGGCGAAGACGCCGTCGTGCATCCCGATCTTGAAGAGGCGGGTGCGTCCGTCCGGCGTGACATAGGCAATGGCGCCCACCCGCGCCAGGGCCTCGACGACGAAGCGCCGATCGACTTCCGGCACCTCATAATAAGCCAGCTCGTTTCGCACGTGCTCCTCGTTGAATTGGTACGCGGGCGCCGCCGGGAGGATGCTCGTTACCAGTGGTTCAATGGCGATCGACTTGCCGTCGTCCTTTGCGATCCTCGGCAAGAACAGGGCCTGAACCCCCTTGGACTTGCCCTGCCGGACGACAGCGTGGTATTGCCGGACGATGTAGATCTGCTCTTCGGTCTGGGCGACGAACGCGTCTACGGCATCGTCGGGCATGTAGTAGTTCTCGACGAGTGTGCGGCGCCGTTCGGGGGTCGCCTCTTCGACGGCCCGCCGGAAGCTCCAATATTCCGGGAAGCGGTTCAGTTGCGGTTCGTTCCAGGGAATGGCGATCTCGACGACGTAGGTCCCGTCCACGGCCCGCGGGCACTCGCCGTCGGTGCGGAACTGGCGAACCCCCTGCACGTCGAGGATGCGGCGGCCGCGTCCCGGGGCGTTGCCCACCTCGAGGCAGTAGGCGGCGGCGCCGGTGGGCATCGAGGTGACGTAGAGCCCGTCCGGGCTCCGGAGGTTGATCAGGCCGGGCCCGGTTCCCTGCCGGCGGGCGGGCGCCGCCGGGGAGCGGCCGGCGTCTTGTGCCCCGTTGCGTTGACCGAGATTGCGGGTCTGTTGTGCGGCGCCGGGGCCTTCGAAGAGGGGCATGATCCACATTCGGGCGACGACGACGACGATGGTGATGAGCAGCGCGGCATAGCAGAGTTTCAGGACGACGGCGAAGGGATCGAACGTGGCGGCGGAGCGCTTCGGGCGGGCGGCGGCCTTGGCTTTGCGGCCCTTTCGGCGGCGGCCCTCGCGCAGGACTTCACCGCCTTCGTCGAGCTCGCGGAAGAGGAAGTCGAGTTCGGAATCTCGGCTGTCGGGTACTGACGCGTTGCGCCCGCAGTAGGAACAGCGTACGACGCCGCCGGCGTCCTCGTCCCTGGCGCGAACCGTGTGACCGCAGTCCGCCTTGAATTCGATCATCACCTGCATCACTGATGAGCGTCGCACATCGTGGCTACAAGGATCGCGCGATCGAAATCACTTCGTAGGTTTCGATCGTGTCACCGATGTGCACGTCATCAAATCCTTCAAGCCGAATACCGCACTCCATTCCGGACCGGACTTCCCTGACGTCTTCCTTCACATGCCGCAGGGAGGCGAGCCTGCATCCCTCGCGGACCACGACGCCGTCGCGCACGATCTTCGCCGTGTGGTTGCGCTCGATCGTGCCGCCGGTGACGTAACAGCCGGCGACGTTGCCGACCTTGGAGATCCGGAAGACCTGCCGCACGTCCGCGGTGCCGCGCGACTCGATGCGTTGCTCGGGCGCCAACAGACCGGACAACGCCTTGCGGATGTCGTCGCAGAGTTCGTAAATGACGCGGTAGGGACGGATCTCCACGCCGTGCTGTTCACCCAGCCGTTTGGCGCCGGAGGAGACGTCCACGCGGAACGCCGCGATGATGCCGTCGCAGGTGCCCGCCAGCAGGATGTCGCTGTCGTTGACCGGACCGACGGCCGCGTGGCGAACGGCCAGACGGACCTCGTCCGACGGCAGCGCGCCGAGGGCCTGCTTGATGGCGGCCAGACTCCCGTCCACGTCGGCTTTGATGATCAGATCCAGCTCCGGAACGTCCGCCGAATCGCGCCGCTGGACCATGTCCTCCAGCGACTTGCCTTTGCGCGACTGGGCCCGGGCCCGCTCCAGACGCTGACGCTTGGTTTCCGTGGCGATTTCGCTGGCCCGCTGGAGGCTCTCCACAGCGAACAGCTTGTCGCCGGAGCTCGGCACGTCGTCGAGACCCCAGACCTCGACGGGCATGGCCGGCCCGGCGCCGTCGATTCGCTCGCCAGCGTCGTTGACCAGCGCGCGAACGTTGCCGAAGGCATTACCGCAGACGACGAAGTCGCCGACCCGCAGGGTGCCCTCCTGAACCAGGATCTGTGCGACGGCGCCGACGCCGGTTTTCATCTGCGCTTCGAGCACGGTAGCCACGGCGGGGAGGCCCGGATCGGCCTTGAGCTCGAGCACGGCGGCGAGATCGGCGAGGTGTTCGACCAGTTCCTTCACGCCGGTGCCCTTGGTCGCGGAGGTCGGGATGACGTCGACCTCGCCGCCCCATTCGGCCGGCGAAAGGTCGTGCTCGGCGAGCTTTCCGTATATCTTCAGTTTGTTCTGGTCGCCCAGATCGATCTTGTTGAGCGCGACGACGATCGGGACCTTCGCGGCCTGGGCATGGCGGATCGCCTCGACGGTTTGGGGCATGATGCCGTCGTCGGCGGCGACCACGAGCACCACCACGTCGGTCACCTGGGCCCCACGCGCGCGCATGGCGGTAAACGCCTCGTGGCCCGGCGTGTCCACGAACGTCACGGCGCCGCGCGCCGTTTCGATGTGGTACGAACTGATGTGCTGGGTAATGCCGCCGTCCTCGCCCGCGGCGACTCTCGCCCGGCGGATCGCATCCAGCAAAGTGGTCTTTCCGTGGTCCACGTGCCCGAGTACCGCGACGACCGTCGGGCGGGGGTGAAGGTTCTTGCGTTCGCGGCCGGCGACCTCATCCTGCAACTCGTCCAGCTTGGTTCGCGCCGGGACGACTTCGAGGTCAAGACCGAAGTTCAGGGCCAGGAGCTGTGCGGTGTCGGACGGGATCGTCATGTTGATGTTCGGCAGCAGGCCGTGCTCGTCCTTGAGTACCTTGAAGATCTGCATGAAGTTCAGCCCGGTTTCGGCACAGAATTCCTTCAAGCGGACCGGCTCGTGGACCACGGCCCGGGTCTTCGGAGCGTAAACCGTTTTCTGGGCCGCGGTGCCCGTACCCTGGGCCGCGCGGCGGCGATGGATCCGGCGACCGGTGGCGCCAGCGAGGCGCTCTCGCCGTTCTTCGAGATCGCGATCGCGCCATCCCGGCGCTTTTTCGCCGGGGTCGCCCGGGCGGACGCCGCCACGCCGCGTGGCGGTCCAGCCTTTTCGACCGGGGCGCTTGGCGTCAGCGGTGGTCGATGGTGCCCCGGCCGGGGTCCCGCCTTCAGCGTCCCGGCGGACGCGCCGACTCCGGGTCGAGGCGACGTCGTGGTCCGGCGCCTCGTAGCGTACGACGCGCGGCCCCTGCAACTTTGCGGCCAGAGGGACGTTCTGCGGCCCGGCGGGCGTCGGCTTCTGCTTGGGCTCCGGCTCCTTGGCTTCGGGCTCGGCGACAGTCGTGTCCGCCGGTTCGGCGTCAGCGGGGGCGACGGCCTGTACGTCCGGCGGGGCCGCGTCGAGGTCATCCGCGGCCTCCGCGGCGTGGGTTTCGGCATCGGTCGGCGCGGCCGCCCCTGCGGTAGCCGCAGCGGGTTTCGCCTCGACGGGCGTCGGCTCGACATCCGCCTCGGCCTCGTCGGCCGCGATCTCATCCTCGATCTCCGGCTCTATGGCGTCGCGCTCCGCGACGGCGGTCGCCGACTCTGCCACGGCACGCGTGGCCCGCGGCTTGATGGCTGTTGTCGGGGTGGGTCCCGCCGCATCGGCGGTTGAAGCCGCGGGCGCGGCGTTCTGCTTTCGGCTGCGTTTTCGGAGCTTGGAGAGGTCGATGGGCGCGGCGGTTTCGAGCGCAGTTTCGGATTGCCCGTCGCTGAACCACTCGAGGATTGTAGCGTGGAGGCCCGCGCTGAGCGTGGACATGTGGTTCTTGACGCTGTCGATTCCCTCGGCAGCGCACTTCTCGATGATCGTCTTGCTGGGCACGCCCAGTTCCTTCGCGAGGATGTGAACTCGCATCTTGTCAGCCAAGACCGATCTCCGTTTTGCCCGAGGAGGCCACCAGCCCGCCTCGCCTCGCCAGGGTCGACGCGCCCTGTTTTCGCCTAGACACCATACCTTAGGTCGGATCCGCCAGCTCGACCGTGTCCTCGGACTCGGCCGGCTTCTCATCGTCTTGATCAACCCGCGCCGAAACACCGTCATCCGGCTCGGATTCCGCGACCACCTCGGCCGGGGCCGAAGGCTCCGCCGGCTCTCGCCCGTCGGTCTCCTCGGCTGCATCGGGTGATGCTGCCTCGGAGGGCGCTTCGTCCGCCGCGGCTTCGGCGAGCGCCGCCGCCCTCGCGGCCGCGGCTTTGGCGGCCTCGGTCTCGGCCGCGATCCGCTTGGCCTCGGCGGCGGCTATTTCCACGACCTGGTCGGCCAGCGCCTGTTCGAGGCCGAGCTCGGTGACGAGCGGCTCGGCGCCGACCTCGCTGAGGTCCGCAAGCGACACGATGCCGAAGGCCAGGAGCTTGTCGAGGACCAGGTCGCCGACGCCTTCGAGGTCCTTCATCGCCCGCTCGATGTCATCGACGCACTTGTCGTGCTCGGCCGGGGTCATGATGTCGATGTCCCACCCGGTCAGGCGCGCGGCAAGGCGGACGTTCTGGCCGCGCTTCCCGATGGCCAGGGAGAGCTGGTCCTCATCGACGATCACGGTGGCCTTGCCGAGTTCGAAGCAGAGGAAGATCTCTTTCACCTCGGCCGGTTTCAGGGAGTTCGAGATCAGCACCTGCGACGATTCGTTCCAGCGGACGATGTCGATCTTCTCGCCGCCGAGCTCGTCGACGATGTTGCGGATTCGGCTGCCGCGCACGCCGACGCAGGCGCCGACGGCGTCGACCTTGGAGTCGATCGACGACACGGCGATCTTTGTGCGATAGCCGGCCTCGCGGGCGAGGGCCCGAATCTCGATGGTGTGGTCGCTGACCTCGGGTACCTCGAGCTCGAAGAGCTTGCGGATGTAATCCGGGTGCGTTTGAGTCAGGACGATGCGCACCTGGCTCTGCTCCTCGCGTACGTCGAGGATCATGCCACGGATTCGCTCGCCCGGATGATGCGCCTCCCCCGGGATCATTTCGCTGCGGGGCATGAACGCCTCGACCCGCGAGAGATTCACGACCAGTCCGCCGCCGTCGTAGCGGACGACGTTGCCCGTAACGACGGTGCCGACGCGCTGGGAGTATTCCTCGAAGATCGAGTTCCGCTCGTCCTCGCGGATCTTCTGGATCATCACCTGCTTGGCGGTCTGGGCGGCGATCCGCCCCAGTGTCTTCATGTCCACCACGGATCCGTCGACAGCCGCCGCGATCATGCCCGATTGGCGGTCGATCTGGACGACCACGTCCTCCGCCAGCTCGTTCGCCTTGCGAACCGCGGAGACCATCGCCGCTTCGAGGTCGGCAAATACGCTCTCTTTGTCGATGTTCTTGTCGCGGCTGATGGAATCTATGAATCGAATCAGGTCAGCGGTCATCGTTGGCCCAGCTTGTTTTCCGGTTATCCCGTCTTGCCGCACGAAAATCCGGCGTTCGTGCTCGCCCATGTCGTGCTGGGCCGCCGAAGCCACGGCCCGGTGCCGGTCATGGCCCGGCGCGACAAAGCCCTGCGGCCGGACGAAAAAAAAACGTGGGCGCAAACTGCGAACCCACGCGGCGAAGCGGCACGGCGAAAACCTGGAGTGCGCAACTTACGTCATTGCGTCACTCCACGCGCCGTGTGTCGTACGCCCTGGCCCAAAGCCGCATCCGCGCGTCCGTCCATCTAACCACACGTGACCGCCGATTCCGCCAGCGAGTCTCAAGGTCCCAAAACCACCGGTGGAACCGCCCACAACTCGGCTCGTCCCGCACGCGTTGCGGGTGCGCCATGGCGCTGCACGGCCACCGTCCGCCCGGACGGTCCCGCCCGGGCGTGTCGTACAAGCCGGCGCCCCTGCTCAACGAGGCGCTGTCGCCGGATTATAAATCGGCCGGTCACGCTGTCAATTTCGACTCGACGGCCGGAAACGACCGATATTGTTCGATGTGGCCCGGCTTCACGCTCGATGCTCCTCGCGGTCATGGTCTCTGTAGTGCAGATAAGGATTACTCCGATGAGGACTGTTATTAAAATTACGCTTTTGTTTGTCGCTGGCTGTGGCTCAGCTTTGACCGATTCGGTCCCACGAGAGGCGCCTGTCGCGGGCGGCACGGCCGTAGAGACGGTAAGGATCGACTTTTGGAACCTTAGCCGGACCGCCGCCGTCGACGTGGAGTTTTTTGCGGCAAACGAGCCGCTCGCCACATTGCCCGATGACCTCTGGGTTCCGGCGTACCGGGTCACAGCCAGTGTCGGCGTGGCCGGGACCGGGATTCTCGAACCCGGCAACCAGGATTCGATCGAGTTCGCGTGCACGCCGGGGTTGACGGTGGGCACGGCGGGGGGCCGGTTTCTGGACAACGAGACGGGCGAGTTCATCGGCTCGGGGACGGCTCGGTGGGTGCAGGAGCAGCCGCTCGGGTTGTGCGGCAGCACGGTCACGCTCGTTTTCACGTCGAATGATAACGGACTGGTAACACGGCTGTACGTCGGACCGCTTGTTCCGCAGGCGCCCTGACGGGCTCACCGTGGCCGCCACCGCATCGGGGCGTCCTTGCCTCACCGCGCGCGGAGCACTACTTTGGTGAGTGATGATGCCAAGCCACAAACTACGGTTGCACACGGTCGAGCGTGGGCTGCGGGCCGTAGTTTGCCCACCGGTTCGGTTTCGCATGGGAAACGGCCTGAGGCTGGGGGTCGCGCTTTGGGCGGTTATTTCGGCGCCGGCCGCGGCTGACGACAAGGGGCTCGACGATGCGGTGAAGGCGTATTTCGAGGCCCGGCGGCTCGCGGATCGCGAGGAGCTGGCGGGGCAGATTGAGGGTCTTGCCGGAGGGGACGCGGATAAGGTGGGTGCGGCGCTGAGGCGTGTTCGGTTGTGGCAGGTGGCCCCCGGCGCGAACGGCAACTTCTCGATCGCGACGAGTTCCGGAGCGACACACATCGGGACGTATCAGCTCGCAGACGGATACGATTTCAGCAAGCCGCATCGGGTGATCGTCTGCATGCCGGGCAAGGAGTACAGGGCGGCGGCGATCCTGCATCAGGCCGGGGCGTTGCTCGGGGACGTGGCCCGTAAGTCCGTGCTCGTCTGTTCGCAATGGCCCGGGACGGATTCGTTCCACCAGCCGGGCCCGACTGCGGGGTATCTGGGCATGTTGATGCGCTCAGCGCGGAAACGGATCCACTGCGACTCGGAGCGGACCTACCTTTTCGGGGTCGGCCCCGGCGCGGACGCGGCGTGGATGACGGCGTTGGCGCATCCGGACATGTTCGCCGGCGTGGTGGTGCTGGGCGGTTATCCGAAGCTGCCATACCCCGAGGCGTCGTACGGGTTCATGCTGGAGAACCTGCGCAACACGCCGGTGCTGAGCGTTTGGAGATCGGCCGGCGACGCGGCGGAGGGCTCGGGCGCGCACGACGTGGCCGCGGCAAACCGGCTCATCGTCAAGCTCGCCCAGAGTAAGGGCCTGCCGATCAAGGGGTTCGAGCTTCCGGTCGACGCGTCGGGTGGCACCGGCCGCAGCGTCGGCGATTTTGGGCAAGGCTCGGGGGTGCCGCTGGATGAGATCAACAAGCTTCTCTCGCAGCCGCGAGCGGTCAAGCAGGACCGAGTGTCGCATTGGTTCCGGTACCCGGCGCAGGGCCGGTCGGGCTGGCTGCGCCAAGTCGATTTCAAGGGGCAGGTGTGGGAGGATCCGCAGCTCTCCATCGTGCCGTCGGCGGATGTGGATCGCAACACCTTCGTCGCCGAGACGCTGAAGGACAAGCTGGCCTTTCTGGGCGGCGTGATCGAGGGGCAGACGATCGACATTCAGACCCAGCGCTGCGGCCGGATCGAGCTGGCCCTGACCGACGGACTGATCGATTGGGACAGCGAGGTCACGATATCCGTCAACGGTCAGCGCCGCCACGCCACGCGGGCCGGGCCGAGCATCCGCACCATGCTCGAATCCGCGTACGAGGCGTGGGAATTCCAGAACCCCGCCCGGGCCCGCCTCCAATTCACCGTCCGCAGCGACTTCCGGGACGAATGACGCGCGCACCGCATGCCGCGCGTAGGCCAGGTCCCGCGCAAACGCCGCGCGGAGTCACGAGTTACGAGTTACGAGTTACAAGTTACGAGTTGCCGCTGTTTGTCGCGTTGAGCCGCGTGGTGCTGGATGTCGCCCGGAGGGCGCTCGATCGTTGCCGGCGGCTTCAGCCGCCGGTCCGATCCCCTGATTGAACGCTCCGCCCGGAGGGCAGACGAACGGTACGCGCGCCCTCCGGGCGACACGCGACGGTTCCTGGCAGGCACAGCTCGGATCACGGACCGGTGACCGTGTTAACGAACGGCGGCAGGTCGGGCAGGTCGATGTCGTCGGTGTGGTCGAAGTCGAAGGACTCGCAACCGTTCTTGCAGACCGTGGGCGCCGGGCCGGTGAAGCAGTTCTCAAACGCGGCGTAATCCCGGAGGTTGATGGAACCGTTCCGGTCCGCGTCGGCGGTTGGCTCCAAGCAAACCATCTTGGTCAGGAAGCTGTCCGCTAAGCCGAGCCGGGTTGAGCGCTCGTCGAGAGGGCATCCAACGGCGAAGTCGACCGTACTGCGGTACGTGCCTCCGACCACGAGTTCACCGGTGGGCCCAATGGCGATCAACCCTATCCCGTCGATGCCTCCGCTCCCGAAGGATCGCGCCCATCGGAATGTCCCTTCCGGCGATAGGAGCATCAGGAACGCATCCTGGTGGCCATTGGATGTGAGGATTGCGTTGCCCGGGCCCGCGTCAAAGTCAACCTGGTCACGGAAGTCGCCGCCGACGAAGACGTTGCCCTCGTTCGATACGGCGGCGGTGCTCCCTTGGTCGCCGCCCACCCCGCCTAGCGTGTACGTCCAACCGTAGGAGCCGTCGGCGTTCAGCTTGGTCACGAAGACATCGCCAGCACCGACCCCGGTCGGATCGTCTGCGGCGGTGCGGGAATCGACGCCGTCGGTCGGGTCGAAGTCTACCGTCCCCGTGAAAAGACCGGTAACCACAGACTCGCCCGAGGGGCCGCACGCCAGGTTCCCGTAGTTGTACAGGACCGGGATGGTTCGGGTCCATGCGTAGGATCCGTCGGGAAGGAACTTGGTGACAAAGACGCTGTCGATCAGGCCGGTGTGGATGTCCACGCCGTCGGAGGGGTCGAAATCGGCGGTGCCGCGGAAAGTGCCGCCGACGAGCACGTTGCCCTCGGCGTCGGCGCAGACCCCCTTAGCGATGTCCCACCCGTTGCCGCCGAACATGCGGGTCCACGCGTAGGAGCCGTTCGCCGAGAACTTGGTGACGAAGATGTCGTAGCTCGTGGAGGAGTGAATGTCGAGCGCCGGCCCGGGGTCGAAGTCGCGCTGTCCATAGCTGTTCCCGGTGACAAGCAGGTTCTCATCGCGGTCCAGGGCGAGCGCGTTGGGGACCGCCTTGCCGTCGCCGGTGAGGAACTGCGTGGTGCCGAGGTACGCGCCGTCCGCTCCAAATCTGGTGAGGAAGCCGTCCACCTCTCCGGTCGCGGATCGCTCGTCGAGCCCGGAGGTGGGATCGAAGTCGACGGTGTCCGTAAAGCCGCCCGTTACGACGATCCCACCGTCCGCGCGGACCGCGACGCCGTACGCCGCGCCAACCCCGGCGCCTCCAAAGGAACGCGTCCACGCGTAGGAGCCATCCGAGCGAACCTTCGTAACAAAAGCGTCCTCCTCGCCGGCGGATTCGTGCATATCCATGCCCTCCGTGGGGTCAAAGTCAGTCGGATACTCGAAATAGCCGACGCTGTAAACGGAACCGCCCGCTTCCACATCCAAGCCTCGAGTATAGAAAATGGGTGAATCTGCGTAGTTGCGAGTCCAGACGCTCGCTTGGTTCGGGCAGTCGAACTCGGCCATCGCACAAGGGGATATGCAAGCGCAGAGTATGAGCCCAGCGGGGATCAGCAGCTTGCTCGCGCAAGGACGGCGGTTCGTTCTCACGTCTTCACCGCGGGTTGGGTGACCCCATGATTCTATGCCAGGAAGTTTAGCATTTTCCGTGCCAATCGAGCGGAGTTGACGATCGAAGCCGAAAACTTGAAGGTCGAAGCTCAGGAATGAGCGGGGCGCTCGCGGCCGCGAGGGGTGGGGCGTACACTGGGAACATGTGCTTCTCGCGACAGCCCTCCGGGCGCAGGGCGAAGGATGCTATCGGGCTCGTCGGGGAGTCCGCCCGGCCATGAATCTGCCCAATGGCGAGCGCGGGATTATCGACATCGCCAAGCTGCGGGACTATTGCCTCAATCCGCTGCATCCGCGCGGCCGGCACAAGGCCCGCGCTTTCGCGGCTCGGTTGGGACTCACCTCGGACCGGGCCGAAGACCTCCGCCGAGCCCTGCTGGAGGCCGCTCGCGAAGTCGATGCAACGGTCGGCGAACACGATGGATTCGGGCAGCGATTTGTCGTACAATTCGACATGGAAGGACCGAAGGGTCCGGTGGCCGTCCGGAGTGCTTGGATCGTCCGAAACGGCGAGGATGTTCCGCGGCTCACCAGTTGCTACGTGGCCTGAGGGAGTTCGCTCTTGTCCAACGCACCCAAGCTGCTCGATGTCGTCGCCCTGACCGTGGACCTTCCCGATCGAGGATTGTTACGCGGCCATGTCGGAACCATAGTCGAGGCGCTGGAGGAGGAGCGTTTCGAGGTCGAGTTCAGCGACGACGAGGGGCGCACGTATGCCACGCTCGCCCTGCACGCGAGCCAATTCATGCTCCTGCATCACCGCCCGCAAATGGTGGCGTGACGCGCGCGGCGGGAGGATCGAAGTCCGAAGCGCGACGATCGAAACGAGACGGGGCGCGACGGCCGGCCTGCGCTTCTCGTCCTGGGGTATGTCTTGGGCAACCCGGGCGGACCCCGCGCTGGCGCTTGGGGCTCGGATCGTGGGCGATTGGTGGGCGCGTCGGGGTTGGCGTAGACTTGGGGCGTGGCGTTTACGCGGGGTGAGCTCGAGTGGCTGGCGGGTGATCAGTACACGGGGCGGAGCATCGGCGGCTCGGTGTACTGTGGCAACTGCGGGTACAACCTGCGCACGCTCCCCCACGTCTATACGTGCCCGGAATGCGGGCAGTCCTACAACGCCCGGCCTCTGACCATGAAGGGCATCTTCCAGCCGCACGACGCGAAGATCCCGTTCGGTGACCTGGCGGCGATGTTGCTCTGCGGGGTGGCGTCGGGCTGGCTGATCGCGGGTGCGATTTCCAACGGATCGCGGGTTTGGTTCCTGATCGGCGGGGCGCTGGGCATTCTGGCGATCATCTTCTTGATCCGGGCCCGGGCCGAGTTCGTGAAGCTCGCCAAGAACCGCGAGATCGCCCGGCGGATCGAGTTGGAGCGTGAAGGAGATTCGTAGCGGCCGGTGGCCACGGATGGGGCACAGGTGTTGACCCTGTGTTGCGCACCGGTTGGAGACCGGTGCCACACTGTGACACTTTGCGGCACGGAGTCGGTACGAGCATGGCGGTTCGGTTCATCATGGGGCGGGCGGGCAGCGGAAAGACATTCCATTGCCTGGAGGCGATCCGCGGTCGGCTGGCGCCGGACGCCGTGAACGGCCCGCGGCTGCTCCTTCTCGTTCCCGAGCAGGCGGCGCTGCAAATGGAGCGGGCGATTCTCGCTCCGTCCGCCGAGCCGATGGAGGGGGCGAGCCTGTCGGCGGCGTGTCGGGCCGAGGTGCTTTCGTTTCGGCGACTCGCGTTTCGCGTGCTTGAATCGACGGGGGCAGCGCCGCGGCCCGCGCTGACCGAGCCGGCCCGGGCCATGGTGCTGCGGCATTTGCTCACCGGCCTTCGCTCGCAACTTCGATACTATCGCCGGATCGCCGGTGCAGGCCGATCGGCGGGGCACGTCGGTGGTTTCGCGAACGAGCTGGCCGCGACGGTTGCGGAGCTGATCGAGGAGGCGGTCGAGCCGGACGCCCTGGCCCGGCCCGCGGACGACGGTTCAGATTCTGCGGACCCGGCTCAGCGGGCCAAGCTGCACGATCTGCGGCTGATCTACTCGGCGTACCTGCACTACCTGGGGACGGAGCGGCTCGATCCCTCGAGGTACCTGGAGGTGGCCCGCCCGCTGCTGGAGCGGGCCGGATGGTTGCGTGATGCCGAGCTCTGGGTCGACGGATTCGCCTCACTGAGCCGGCAGGAGACGTTGACGCTGATCGACCTGGCCCGGCTGTGTCGATCGACGGAGATCACGGTTCTGTTCGACCCGGCCGACGCGTCGCGGTTCGGGAGACCGGCCGAGACCTATCGGGAACTGATCGAGTCGTTCAGCGAGGCGGGGTTGGCGGTGGAGGAACCGCTGTTGCTTGCGGCCGATCCCGGGCCGCGGTTCCGGCGACACGGCGGTCTAGCGCAATTGGAGCGCCGGCTGTTTGCGGTGCCTGTGACGGGGCGTGGCACGGCTTCGACGGCGCCGGCCGGGATCGAGGTTGTGGAGCTGCCGACGCGCCGGATCGAAGTGGACTACGCGGTGTCGCAGGTATGCGAATGGGTCCAAAACCCGGCGACGCGCTATCGCTACCGCGACATCGCCCTGATCGTTCGGGACATGGAGCCGTATCACGACCTGCTGAGCGAGGCGCTGCGGGCGCGGAGCGTCCCCTTTTTCATCGATCGGCGACGGCCCGCGGCGCATCATCCGTTGGTCGAGTTCCTGCGCGGCACGGTGGCGATGGTCGGTGACGGGATGTCGCTCGATTCGGTGCGGCTGGCGATGAAGACGGGGCTCCTGCCGGTTTCGGTCGAGTCGGCGGATTCGCTGGAGAACTACTTGATTGCGCACGGCATCTCGGGGGTCGAGACGTGGCGTGGCGGAGATTGGACGTTCCGGGGGTTGCGCGGGTTGGATGAGGAGCCGGCGGAACCCACCGGCGCAGAGACCGCGGAGCTGCGCATCGTGAACGAGGCGCGGCGGCGGATCGTGGAACGCCTCGACGCGTGGCTCCAGTTCGCGGCCGAGCAGGGCGGACATACAGGCCCGCAGTGGACCGAGGCGGCGCATCGGCTGATCGCGCGGCTGGGCGTTGCCGAGCGGCTGAAAGAGTGGAGCGACGAAGCGCAGCGGGCCGGCGACCTGGACCAGGCGGAGGAGCACCGGCAGGTGTGGCGCGACGTCATGTCGTTCCTGGACGATCTGGCCGAGGCGTTTCGCGAGACGGCGCTGAGCGTCGAGGAGCTCGCCGACGTACTGGAGGCGGGGCTGAGCGGGCTGACGCTGGGGCTGGTGCCGCCGGCGATCGACCAGGTTCTGGTCAGCTCGATCGAGCGGAGCCGCCACCCGGACATCAAGGCCGCCGTGAGCCTGGGGTTCAACGACGGCGTGTTCCCCCTGCGTCCGGCCGAGGACTCGATTCTGAATGACGACGATCGCCAAAGGCTCTCGGACATGGACGTGCGCGTCGGGCCGCCGAGCCGTGACCGAGTGCTGGACGAGTCGCTGCTGCTCTACATCGCGGCGACGCGGCCCAGCGAGGCGTTGACCGTGACGTACGCGACGGCGGACGGAGAGGGCAAGGCGCTTCGCGCTTCGCCTTATCTTCCGGCGCTGCTGGAGGCCTGTCCCGGCCTGGCGGTTCGCAGCATCGCGGACCCCTCGCGCGAGCGCGTGGGGTGGGACGTTCTCTGCGAATCCGATCTCATCGAGCGGCTGGCGATGGAGTTTCGGCAACGTCCGACGCGCGCGGCGGATGACTCGACGGTGCGCGGGCGGTGGAACGCCTTATACGAATCGATGCGGGGCGATGGCGCCGAGCGGGTCCGCCGTGCGTTTCGCGGCTTGAGGGAAGAACCGAAGGTCGAGCTGTCCGCGACCAGCGTCAAGCGGATGTTCGCGGAGCCGCTGAGCACGAGCGTCTCACAGCTCGAATCCTACGCCGCGTGTCCGTTTCAGTACTTCTCGCGCCACGTGCTCGACCTGCGCGAGCGGCCCGAGGCGGCGCTGAAGGCCGTGGACATCGGGCAGGTGCATCACGCGATCCTCGAGGACTTCGTCCAGGGCGTGGTTCGCCGCGGCGGGTCGCTGGGCGAAATCTCCGACGCGGAGCTTCTCGAGCACCTCGACGAGAGTTGCTCGCGGATCACCGAACGGCTTCCCGATGGTGGGGCCGTATCGGACGCGCGAAGCGCGTATCTATTGCGGCGGTCGGCGGCGCAACTGGCGCGGGTGATTCAGGGGCAGAAGCGTCTGGCGGCGGGGGGGTCGGCCCGGCCCAAGGCGGTCGAAGTGCCGTTCGGGTTCGAGCAGCCCGGCTCGCTTCCGGCGCTCGAATTGACGACGCCGGCCGGACGGCGGATCCGGCTGCGCGGGTACATCGACCGCGTGGATCTGGCGGAGCTGGCCGACGAGGCGCTTGGGGTGGTGATCGATTACAAGCGGCGGCGCGACAAGCGCGTCGATCTGTCGTCGGTGTATCACGGTCTCTCGCTGCAACTGCTGGCGTACCTGCTCGTTCTGCGTGCGCACGGCCGGACGCTGGCGGGGCGGCCGATCCGACCAATCGGGGCCTTGTTCGTTCCGGTCACGTCGCAGTACCGGGCCGTGGAGCATCCGTCGGAGATCAGCGAGGACGATGCATTCGGGACCGGGGCGGCCCGTGCGCGCGGGCTGTTGCTGTTCGAGCGGATGGAAGCGCTCGACAGCTCGTTCGGGACGGGGCGATCGAAACTGTACAACGTGGAGCGGCGGAAGGACGGGGAAGTCGGGCGAGTGGAAAGCAGCGACGGAGCGACGGCGCCGGCATTCGAGGGACTGCTGGAACATACGCGGCAACAGCTCGGGGCGCTGGCCGATGGGGTTCTCGACGGCAACATGAACGTCTCGCCGTTCCGGCTGGGGACGTTTTCGCCGTGTTCGTGGTGCGCGATGCCGGCCGTGTGCCGATACGAGGTGGGCATCTCCCGCGTGCGTTTTCTGGACAAGATGAAGCGTTCGGAGGTGTTCGCCAAACTGGCAGGGCAGAAGTGAGAGCGCGCGGGTGGCCTACGTCGCCGGACGTGGGGGAGCGGTTCTGGACGTCGTCCAACGTCGATCGGCGCGATGCGCACCGCGCCGTGATACACGCGGGAGGGGATTCCCGCGGACGTAGGTGCGAGAAGGGAAAATCGCACCGGCATTCTCGCACGAGCGTTCTTGCACGACTACAGAGCGCCGTGAGTCATGGGCGTACTGATTGATCGTGTCAGCGTCATTTCCACGTGCCTCACGGAGAGGTTTCGACGTGGCCTCCCGGAGATCGTCGGACCGACCGATCGCGAGGCCGTCTTCATCCTCGACGGCGTCGGCGGCTTTCAGTCGGTGCCGCTTTTGATTCGCAAGATCTTCCGCGAACAGGGCGCGGCGATCGGAACCATCGCATGCGTCTGGCAGTTCGGCGTGCCCGGTGAGATATGGACCGACCTGATGTGGCAGCACCGCAACCGTGTGATGGGGGCGAGGCTGGCCCGGAAGATCCTGGCGTTTCGGCGGACTCATCCGAACACGCGCATTCACCTGTTCGGCTTCAGCGGCGGCACGGGGATCGCAGTGTTCGCGTGCGAGAGCCTTCGAGGGCGGCGGGTGATCGATACGATGGTGCTGGCGGCCCCGGCGCTGTCGCCCGACTACAACCTGTCCCGGGCGATGAGCGCCGTGACCCGCTGCTACGCGCTCACCAGTCGCCGTGATCGGATCGTCCTCGGCGCGGGGACGCGGGTCTTCGGCACGATCGACCGTCGTTTCACCTCCGCGGCCGGGCGGCACGGGTTCCGCATGCCGGCGGCGCTGAATGCAGAGGATCGCGCCGCGTACGACAGACTGGTCCAGTTCCGATGGTCCGACGCCTGGCGCGACTCGGGCCACCACGGTGGCCACACCGGGCCGGTGACTGCCGCGTTCCTCGCCCGCCACCTTGTTGGGCTCCTGCGCGGAGCGCCGGGGCCCCCGCTCGCGCCGCGAGCCTGACTGCCCTTATACAGGCTGCGCTCGGACTGACACGGCGCTGACTACCCCGTCGCTTGCCCGCCACGGACCGGGCCCGCGGGTGCCCCATCGTCTTTGAGGGTGGGGGACCGATCGAACCGCCCATACTGAAGGAAGTGAACTACCTGCTCGGCTACCTCGGGTCGGTCCATGATGAACGTGTGCGTACCCGACACCAACAGATGATCCGCCTCGCCCGGCAGGTGCGTGTCCTCAACGTCCACCTTCCCGTCCGACGCCGCCGCGATCACCCCGATCTCGACCCCCTCGGGCCCCTCCAGCCGGTTCACCGCACTGCCCGGATCGTCCGACAACTGCCCCAGCGGCTCGATCAGCCCGCCGAGGATCGGCGCCCACCGCCGGGCCGCCGCCGACCCCCGGTTCGGCGGAGCCAGCGTTACCACTCGCCCCATCTTCGCGGGGCGCTCGACCGTCAGCGCATACCGGGCCACGATCCCCCCGAGACTGTGCCCCACGATGTGAATCCGCGTCACCGCCGTCTCGCCGTTCAGCGACGAAAGAAACGCGCTCAGCCGCTCCCCGTGCTCCTCGATCCGCCCCCGCGTGCTGAAGTAATCCCAGCTCACCACGCGAAAGCCCGCCTCCTCCAGCCGCGCCTTGAGCTTCCGCATCGACTTCGGCGTCCGCCCCAGCCCGTGAACCAGCACCACCGTCTCCGCCCCGGCCCCGGCAACCCGCGGCACCGCCCCGAGCCGCCGCACCAGACCGATCGCCCAAACACCCCCCGCGACCACCACTGCCGCCGCGAGCACCAACAAGATGACCTTCCGCTTCCGCCTCATCCCGGGCCACTCTGTTCGACCTTCGGATTTCACTCTTCGATCGTCGTGCCGCACTCCGGACAAACCCCCGACTCGTTCCCGGTCAGGTTGTACCGAGATCGCCACCATCCATGCGCCGCAACACATCCGTCTCGCGATTCGTCTGTCCCGTAGGGACATCCGAAAGTAGCCCAGCGTCTCGACGCTGGGATCACCGACCCTCTATGCCGACCGAGTCCCGTAGGTAAGGCCGACCGGAGCCTCACGCAATCGCCGCCACCCACGCCAGCGCCAGAACCAGCACCGCGCCGACCCCGCATACGATCTGCCCGCGCACGCCGAACGAAACCCTCCCCCCGAGCTTCCCATAGATCGCACCAAGCGCCAGCCCCGCAACGAACCCCGCAACATGCGCCAGCACGTCCGTCCGCTCGCCCGACGTGCCCAGATAGCTCAGCAGCACCACGCCCCCGACGATCGGCGCCACCCGGGCCAGGGCCGAGTGCCGCATCCGCGCGGGCCGAACCCACGCGTGCGCCGCGATGATCCCCAACGCCCCAAACACCGCTGTCGACGCCCCGATCGAAGTGTGCCCCGCATCGCGAACCCAAGCGTTCAGCAGGTTCCCCGCCGCCCCAGCCAGTAGGATGCTCATCCACGCCAGCCCCGAGCCAAGAAGCTGCCCGGCGAACACGCCGATGAGGCCGCCCGCCACGATGTTCGCCGCCAGATGAGCGAGGTCGCTGTGCAGGGTCAGCGCGGTGACCGCCCGCCACAACTGCCCGGCCCGGATCGCCCCCGCCTGCGTCATGCCCGCGTCGAACCAGTCGGAGCTGATCGCGCCGGTCTCCTGTAGCGCGAACCCGACCGACAGAACGACCACAAACCCGACGACCCCCGCCCAGCCGTTTCCGTGCTCGGAAGGCGTCGCTACCGGCCGCTCCCGCCCGCCGCGGTTTTCTTCGCCGTACGCCTCGATCTCCATCCGGGCCCGGGCCGCATCCGACGATGCCACGACAACGGAATGCTCCTCCGACTCCCTCCGGATCTCGTACCCGATCCCCACGGCGTCGAGCACCAGCCCCCGCCGGAGGCACTCCTTCCGATCGGATCGAAAGACGATCTCGCCCATTACCACGTCACCACCGCGAAACACCGTTGCATGCGCAAGATCGAAGCGGCTTCACTCGTGGATGGTGACGAGCCCATGACAGGTGTAGACCAGGCGCGTCCGTCAGTTCGCAGGCCGTTCGAGATGAGTACGAGGAGCGCGTGGTTGCGGGAGTTCGAGTCGCCTTCGCCAGGACGTATAGGCGCCGCAGCCGCGTTCCAGCGTTTCGTTCACTCGCCGCCTCCACGGTTCTCATCGCGTTTGCGCCGGCCGAGATGCACGGCAGCGTCACCCGGGCCACGGCGTTGCCGCTAGGCATCCTTGTGCCGCGTCCGTGCGGCCAGCACCCGTTCGATCTCCTCGACGGACATGCCGCGCTCGACCATGCGACGGATGAGTTGATTCTCCGAGGTCGTCTTCGTGGCCCGGTACCACGCCATGGTCACGATCGCCACGATCGGGACGGCAAAGGTCGCAACCACCGCGATCGAACCGACGTCCCAACGTATCTCAGCAAGCATGGCTCAGTCCTCACCTGTCTCCACCTGCAATCTGGTATTCGCACCCGACCGGTCCATATTCGACGGGCCTCGGATTGCGTGAGCGGCGCGTCGCCCACAACATCCGATCAACGCGGGGGGAGCAGCAGGTCATCCAGCACATTGCACGTCCCATCATGGACCGCCGTGACCCCGGCCCGCCCCGCGAGGCACGCGTTCCCGTAGGTCGTCCCGTCACATCCGCACACCGGTTCGTACACCTGAATGCAGTCCACGTGGTTCCCCTCCGGCGGGCCGAGGGCGCCCGGCTCCAGGCACGGCCCGTAGAGGGCGCCGCACCCGCCGACGGCCCCGGCGAGCGCCGACGCGAGTAATCCGACTGCCCCCGATCGCCTCATCCGGACCATCCTACGCCGATCTTCGCCCGCGGGCCACGCCTGCCGCTTGACATCCGTTGCCCGGGCCCCAAAAACACCGATAGATGCATGGTACCACGGTCTGCGCTGCCGCGCAGCTTGTTCCACCGGAGCTAGCTCATGAACGCACGACATACCGCCAGGCGGATGATCGCGTCCTTCTGCCTTCTTACATGCACCGCGATTTGGCCGCCCACCCGGGGGCTCGCGCAGAGCGGTGATGCCTCGAAGCAGCCCGAGCTCAAGGGCTTCGATCCTGCGGCGTACCTGTTGCAAGGGAAAGCCGTGCGCGGGGCCCCGGAGCACAGCGTGACGTATCAGGGCCGGCTCTACTATCTCTCCAGCGAGGAGGCAAGAAAGAAGTTCGAGGAGGACCCGGAGAAGCACCTGCCGCGGCTGGGCGGACTATGCACAACGGCCCTGGGCGGGCCCTATTCGAACCGGTTCGACGGCGACCCCGAGGTGTTCGATGTACACGAGGGCCGCGTCTACCTGTTCTCGTCGGAGCGTGCCCGCCGGTCGTACCAGCGGGATCCGAAGCACTACATCGTCCCGGCCGAGTCGCGGTTCGCCAAGCCGGCGCTCGAAGGCTTCTGCCCGGTGACCTATCAGCGGCTCCAACAGGCGCTGAAAGGAAACGAGCAGTTCTCCGCGTACTACGGCAAATGGATTTACCACCTTCTCGACGAGCAGGCCCTGGCGGACTTCCGGAAGGACCCGAAGCGCTACCTCCCGATGTACGGCGGCAACTGCGCCATGACCATGGCCGAGCAGGGCAAGCCGCTGCCGGGCGACCCCGAAGTGTTCCTCGTCTCCGTCGAACACGAGACGTTCTTCTTCTTCAACAAGGACTACAAGCAGAAGTTCATGTCCAACCCCGGGATATTCCGCGAGCAGGCGAACGAGAACTGGAAGGACCTCCAGGCGGAGCCCTGACGCTCGCCCGCGCCGGCGCAGCGCCTCCTGGGTCGGCCTGCGGTCTGGCCCGAAACGCCTCGAGGACGCCGTGCCCCGTGTGACACCCGATCTGCGCTTGAACCTCGGGGTTGCCCGCGGACTCCGGCCCGCACCCGGATGCCGCGGCGGCCGGCAACTCGGCGGGCCGGGACTGGCCGGGCCCGCCGGGGGCTGGTAGATTACCGGCGTTGGCTCTTGGACGGAGAGTGGCCGATGACGGCGGGCGAACGTCCGTTCCGCGTTTTGTCGGCAAACCATCAAGTGGGAGAAAAAGAATGCGGAAAACCGGATTCGCGTGTGTCGGCGTGGCGTTGGCGGCGTCGTGGCAGATCGCCGGGTGCGCCCGGGAGCCGATTACGATCCCCGTTGCGGTGAGCCTCGGGGGCAGTTCCTCGTTCCCGGTATCGGCCGGCGTTCCGACGACGAAGAGCATCAACGTCTCGAACACGAACACCAGCGGCATCTCGGCCGGGCAGGGCAACCTGGAGTTGGATCCCGACGCCATCAGCATCGTTCGGGGCAACGGCGGGGGGAAGATCCGCGTGCAGGCTCAGACAACGCAGAGCTGCACGGACCAGGCCGAAGGCGTCGTGAACACTTGCCTCGACGAGGGCCTCGGCGCCGACTGTGAGGAGGAAGGCCGGCAGTTCCTGGCGAACTGCCTCTCCGGCGCGGGTCAGATCGAGGCGACGGTTTGGATCACGTCGTCCGAGGCGGCGCAGGCGGCGTGTGCCTCGGGATCGGGCGTCGATACGTACGGACCCTATACGATCCAACTCGACGAGAACGACGACATTACCTCCATCAGCGGCTCGCCGCAGAGCCTGACGAGCACGACGATCGAGTGGTTCAACACCGTCGGCCTGCGGATCTGCATCGAGATCGTGGCGGGCTTCGACGGCGAGGTCGTGGTCGACTCGCTTACCTTCAACGTCGGCCTGTAGCATTGCTGCTGGACATGTGGCACGGGTCTCCAACCTGTGCTGCACCGGTTGGCAAACCGTTGCCACGCGGAGATGAAACCTGCGGAAACGACACGGGCCCGGCGGCACGCATGACCACAGCCGCCGGGCCGTACTTTGGCGACAAAGCTCTTTCCCAGAGTCGGGGCAAACCACGCGTTGTGGTGACCCGCTTCGCGGGTCATCGACCATGGTCGTCGAGCGTGAAACAATGCGATCGGTGGGCGCGAGTTACCGCCGCTCACGCTGTTAGGTCACGATCACAGCTAGCGCAGGCTCGCGCCTGGGATGCGTCCTTCCTGCCCGTCAATCGTCCACCCTGCGCCCTGGGTGTGCCCGGAGGGTGGCCCGTGCGCCCGGGCATGGTCCACGTCCTGACCGGGCCAAACACGCGACTCTCGCTGGTATTCTTGCGTCCGCGATCGCACTATTCCGCGGTAACGTTATGATGCCTGTTAGGATGCCTGGATGGGCAGGCAACGATCGAAGCCAGGCCAGAACGTGACCGAGACGGTCCCACCCGTGGTCGAGGAGGCTACCGGCGCGACGTTGACACCGGCCCGACGGCGAGAAGGAGCCCGAGCGCATGTAGCCGGATACCCGAAATCCGGCGGCCGTGGCGCTGAGCAAACTCGGGGCGGCTAACGGTGGGACGGCTACGGCAGCCATGCTGAGTCCGGAAAAACGGTCGGCAAATCGCGAAAAAAGCAGCCACCGCCCGCCGAAAAAGGGCATGAGCCGCGGTTGACCGATTTATCATATATGTTAAAATGGTCAAGCTTGAGCCCTATCTCGTTGGCGAGCAGTACAAGACGGATGTATGGGCCGCGACGAGCCAGGTCATCGGCGAGATGCTGAAACTCGCGAAGAAGAAGCGAGAGCTCGTGATCCGGTTTAGGAAGCTACTCGAAAAGTGTGCGCAGTTCGGATTCAGCGAGTTGCCAGCCAACCTGATGCGGAACGAAGGCGACGCCGTATATGCGATCGGGGATCGACGGGGACCGCTCTTGCGTGCCGCCGGTTTCTTTGTAGAAGGAGAACCCAAAGAGACCTTTGCGTTGATGGTCTTTTTCGAGAAGCATGCGACGAAACCAAGAGGCAACGAAAAGGAGCAATTTCGGAAGCTGGCACGAATCAGGGACGATCATCAATGGACTTTGGTGGAGGAAACAGTATGAACCAGGCCCTTGATCACCTGAACAAGCTGACCGGAGAATTCGACGCGACCTTTCGGGGGGACGATGCAGGTCTGCGCCTTGACTTGGCCGAGATCATTTGGCGGGGCCTTAAGCAAAGAGGTTGGTCCCAGCGGCGGCTCGCGCAAGAAAGCGGGCTGGCTGATGCCGTCGTTAGCAATATCATGCACGGGAATCGAAACTGGAGATGCGCGACGGCCGCGCGCATTCTGCATGCGCTTGGGACGAAGGCCCGCCTGATAGAGGCGGAGACTCTGACACGATCTACTGACGAGAGCCGCTGGCGGGTTCATTCGGCAAACGGCGAGATAATTGCGATCAATCCCGAGGAACATACACGTGGCGAAGAAATCACGTTCCACGAAGCAACGACCGCGCCCTAATAAGCTGCGAAGGGTCCAGAGAATCAATCTTGGCAACATGCCAACCGTCTCGGACGAGAACATCAAGACGGTCTGGATCGATAGAATGCAGTTGCTCGTTCGGTCGGACGCCCCCATTGGTACGATATCGTTTGCGACGCTCATTCCGCCGGACAGGCTCGTTGAAGTCGGCCGATTCCAGACGACCGTACCGCACTTGAAGGCAATCGTTGACCTAATCTGTCGCAACATCGACTACTACCCCACGAAATCGTCTCCCAAGCCTGGCGCGTAAGCAGCGAAACCGCCTGGCGAAACCGATGTCCGACTTCGTCCGCGGCCATCAACTGTGTGATTTTAGGTGTTGCCTCATAGACTTCCGGTAACCTGGGCCGTGAGCCGCTCACGCGTGTCGTGAGCCGACGTCACAAGCTCATCGCAGAGGAGGATATCGATGCGGGCCGCGGAGCTGTTCGTCAAGTGCCTCGAAAACGAAGCGCCGCCGTTCATCTTCGGCGTGCCCGGCGAGGAGAACCTCGACGTCCTCGACGCGATGCTCGACAGCAGCCTGACCTTCATCCCCACCCGTCACGAGCAGGGCGCGGCGTTCATGTGCGACGTGCAGGGCCGTCTCACCGGCAAGGCGTCGGTGTGTTTGTCGACGCTGGGCCCGGGCGCCACGAACCTGGTGACGGGGGTGGCCGATGCGAACATGGATCATGCCCCGATCGTGGCGGTCACGGGGCAGGCGGGAACCGATCGGCTGCACAAGGAATCGCACCAGGCGATGGACCTGGTGGCCCTCTTCCGCCCGATGACCAAGTACAACGTGCAGATCACCTCGGGCGCGGTCATCCCCGAGATCGTGCGCAAGGCGTTCAAGGTCGCCCAGACGGAGAAGTACGGCGCCACGCACATCGACTTCCCGGAGGATATCGCCTCGGCCGAGGCGTCCGGCGAGCCGCTGCTCGCCCAGCAGCCCAAGGACTCCGAGCCGCTCCGCTCGCAGTTAGACAAGGCGGTTCGCCTGATCAACGACGCCCGCTTCCCGATCATCATCGCCGGCAACGGCGTCCTGCGCAACCGCGCGAGCGATGCCCTCCAGCGCTTCGTGACCCGCACCCGCATCCCGTGCGCCAACACCTTCATGGCCAAGGGCGCGATTCCCTACACGCACGAGTTGTCCTTGCTTTCCATCGGTTTGCAGGCCAAGGATGTCGTCAACTGCGGGCTCGACCGGGCCGACGTCGTGCTGTGCATAGGCTACGACCTCGTCGAATACCATCCCCGGAAATGGAACCCTTCGCGGGATAAAAAGATCATCCACATCGACCGAAGCCCGGCCGAGGTCGACTCGCACTATACCGTGGCCGTCGGGATCGAAGCCGGCATCGGTCTGACCCTCGACGAGCTGTGCCAAGGGGTGACACCGCGCGACGACGCCGCGGTGACCACCCTGCGGAGGGCGATCCTCGACGAGCTGGCGAGCAAGGCCGATGACCCTTCCTTCCCGCTCAAGCCGCAACGAATCATGCACGATCTCCGCAAGGTCATGGGGCCCAGCGACATCGTCATTTCCGACGTCGGGGCCCACAAGCTGTGGGTGGCCCGGATGTACCCGGCGCTGGAGCCCGACACGTGCCTGATCTCCAACGGTTTCGCGAGCATGGGGATCGGGCTGCCCGGGGCCATCGGGGCCAAGCTGCTCTATCCCGATCGGCGGGTGCTGGCGGTCTGCGGCGACGGCGGGTTCCTGATGAACTGCCAGGAAATGGAAACCGCGACGCGGGTCCGGGCCCCGGTGGTCTGCCTGATCTTCCACGACAACACCTACGGGCTCATCAAGTGGAAACAGCAGGTCGAGTTCGGGCGTACGGGGTTCATGGACTTCGGCAACCCGGACTTCGTGCAGCTCGCGACGAGCTTCGGCTGGGAGGGGATTCGCATCGAGGCCGCGGAGGAACTCGTACCCGGCCTGGAGCGTGCCTTCGCCTGCGGCAAACCGGCCCTGATCGACTGCCCGGTGGACTACGCCGAGAACGTGCGTCTTACGGAACGCCTTGGCCACCTCGTGTGCCCGGTCTGAGCGGGTCGGCGGATCCGGGACTTGACGCTAACCTACTGGTGCGCAATAAACTAGGGAGAATCCGCAACCCGCCGGTGGCACGACGGTGGCACCGGTTCGGTCGAGCCACGCGGTTGCACGGGGGCGGGCGTATGGTCTAATCGCCCGTGCCGACCAACGCGCCCGGGTCTTGGTCGCACGATGGGCCGTCGTCGCGACCGTTCGCTCCGGCGGGCCGGCTCGGTGCGGTGCGGCCCGGGTCCGAGCGACGGTGCGCCGCCCGGAGTAGGCTGTTTCGCTGGAGATCCGATCGTGGAAACCACAAGCTTCCTTCAGACACAGACGATCCTTCGGGCCCTTGAGTTCTCGCTGGGCAAGGGCGCCTTCGGCTCCAACAGCCGGCAGAAGAAGGCGGCACAGACGCTGATCAAGGAACTCAAGAGCAATGAGAGTGTCAGCGGACGACACCAGCAGCTTCTCGCCTTCCTCAAGAAGGGCGCTTCGGTCGAACAGATGATGAAGGTGACGGGGGCATCCCGGAGAACCGTGTTCCGCTATCTCAACCACCTCGAGGAAGCGGGGGTCGACATCCAGATCGAGGACGGAACGTACCGGCTGAAGTAGCCGTAGGAAAAGTGCATCACCGCACGCGGCAGAGCGCGCCGCGCACCAGCATGCAGGGTTGACGACCTTGCCGAGCGAGACGTCCAGAACACCCACGGTGACGACGGAGACCCACCCGCCGCGCGACGGCAAGGCGGGTCCGGATCATCCACCGGGGTCCGTCCAGACACCGATGAGTCCGCCTGCGGCGGGCACGCCCCGCAGTGACGAGCAATCGGCGTCCGCTTGGCCCCGGCTCCGTCCGATCGATCACCTCTTCATCCTGCTGTCGCTGACCTACACGACGATCCTGGTGATTCCGGTGCTGCCGCGCGGGATCTTCATGGGCGACCCCGGCGAGCTTCAACTGGCCGCGGATACGCTCGGGATCACCCACGCACCGGGGTACCCCGCGTACGTGACTCTGGGCTACCTCGCCAGGCTGGTCCCCGGCGACCATTCGACCTTCGAAGTGACGCTCGCCTTCACGTTGAGCGGGTTGATCGTGCTCTGGCTGTGCATGATGTGCCAGATTCGTCTGGGGCTCTCCGGGCCGATCGCCTGCATCGTGTCACTTTCGATGCTGGCCCACCCGCGGACGTGGTGGAGCCTTCTGGCCCCCGAGGTGTACTTCCTGTCGCTGACCTTCCAGGCCGCGGCCGCATACCTGCTGATCAAATACGCCCAACTTGGCAGGCGGCGCGACCTCTGGTGGGCGGCGGTTTGCTACGGCGTCGCCCTGGCCAACCGCCCACCGCTGGTGCTCATGCTTCCGTTCGTGCTCGCCGGATGGTGGGTCGGATGGCGCCGGCATGAGGCGCCGCGGTCGCGGGCGGCCGGAACGCTGCGGCCGCGGGCGTGGATGGGTTCACTGGCGACGGCGACGCTGGCGGCCGCGCTTCCGGGGGTGTACTCCCTCGCCTACCTCTACATTCGCGACACGCCGGAAACCAAGTACAACTACATCGAGAACTGGAATCAGGAGCACAAGGTCTTGCCGGACGCCGACGAAGGCTTCACTGCCAAGGTCGAGCGCGTGGCGTGGCACACGTCGGGCCGGGAGTTCGGCTACGCCGTCGGAGATACGCTCATCGGCACCTTGCGCAAGCTGAAATGGGTCCGAAACGAGTTCTTCCTATATCGGACAAGAACGTTCTGTATCGTGCTGGCCATCATCCTGCTGGGCGGATGGTTGGTTTTCCGGCGAAGCCCGGCCGGGGGCTGGCTCTTGGCCGGCATGGTTTTCAGTGCCCTGGCGTTCGTATGCCTGTACAGGATGTGGGGGCAGGCGGCCGATCTCCTGCCCATGGTCTGGGCCTGCACGGTGGCGTTCGGCGTCGCGCTGGCCCCGGTCTTCAAGCGAGGGGGCGAGCCCTGGCGGAACGTCCTCGCGATCGCCGCGCTGTTGGCCTGCCTTCCGCTGCTTCACCAATACGCGACGGAGCGGATCCGGCGGAACCCGACGCACGACGCTGAAGAATTTCTCGCCGCGATGGACATGGAGACGCTGCCGGCGAACTCCGTGATCGTCGTCAGTTGGCCCGAAGCGCCGCCCGTGCTCTACCAGAAAAGAGTCCGCAGTCGCCGAGACGACATCGAGGCGCTGTTCGCCAGCGTCGATCGCTGGGCCGAGGTGTTGGAGCCTTATCGAGGACGCCCCGCGTTCGCCGCCAGCCACGTGAACAAGCTGGAGGGATTCCGGTTGAGCGAATACCGCAACCTCCAGCGAATGGAGTGGGAAGACCCATCGCCGGATTCGGATACGCATGACCGACCGTGATGCGGGGTCCAGGCCGTTCGATCTCGCGGCGGGGGCGCGGGCATGGCTCGGCGGGCATAACCGGGCTGCGCGGCGTGAATTGGAGCTGCTGCTGACCGGGACACCCCGGCCGCCGGCCGGCCCGATCGAGGCGGCCTTCGTCGCCGCGCAGACCCTCGAGGAGGCCGAGTACTTCACCGACAAGCTCCTTCCGCGGCTGGTGCCATCGGGTGTCATCTGGATCGTGTGGTCGGCCCAGCGTGGGATCGGCTTGGATTCCGATGCGCTGCCCGGGGCGATGGCGAAACGAGACCTGCATGAGTGCGGACGCACCCGGCTCTGTGATACAGTCTACTGCGCCGCGTTTCAACGATGACCACACCGCGCGTAGCCGTCCGTCCCGAGCAGCCCGCCGACCACGCGGCCATAGCGCAAGTCAACCGCCTGGCGTTCGAGAGGGACAGCGAGGCCGAACTGGTCGCACGGATCCGGGCCGGCGACAGTTTCGATCCCGCGTTGTCGCTGGTCGCGCTTCAGCGGGACGAAGTCGTGGGCCACATTCTCTTCAGCCCGATCCACATCGAAACCTCGACGGGCGACGTCGCCGCCCTGGCGCTGGCCCCGATGGCGGTTCGGCCACGAGTTCAACGCCGCGGCATCGGCTCCCGACTTGTCCGTGCCGGCCTCGACGCCGCCCACCGCAGCGGCCACAAGGCCGTCATCGTCGTGGGCCACCCGAACTACTACCCGCGCTTCGGTTTCATTCCGGCCAGCCGTTTCGGCCTGAGCGCGCCGTTCCCCGCGCCTGATGAAGCTTTCCTGGCACTCGAGCTCGAGCCCGGCGGCCTGACGACCGCTGGTGGCGTGGTTCGATACCCCTCTGCGTTTGACGGCGCCTGAAGCCGCGACGCGGTTCGGACGGGCACGGTCTTCATTCCGCAGGCTGCGCGCCCTGCGTCGCCGCCCGCCACCGGTGTTCGATGCGTGCGTGGAATCTCCGCCGCTTGCGCCAGGTCATGCCGAACGTCGGGAGCACGACGATCCCTTCGACGCCGTCGGTGCCGACGCGCAGCACCAGCTTTTGCGTCGGCGTCACCCGAACCTGATCCCACCTCAACGCCCGTGCCTGGCGAAACGGGAACCGATAGCACATCCCGCTGCGGCCCAAGACGATCGATCCTCGCGGATAGAACAACAAGAGAAAGGGCAGCACACACCCGAGTGCTGCGACGATCAGGGATGCCTCCGACCTGCTGAAGTTCAGCGGTCCCCGTAAGTTCGGACGTATCCAGACGCCGAGCACCAGGACCAGCAAGAAGGCGAGCGCTACGCAGAGCCACGGTGGAACCGCCGCCATCCGCCACACGCGCATCGACTCGTCATACTCGAAGCCGCACTCCGGGCAGCGGTGATTCTCCGGCAAACCGGTCAGGTCGTACCGGCAGACGGGGCAATGGGTGATCGGCTCACCGGCGGCGGACATCGCCTGCGATTCTACAGTATCCGCGGCACCGATCCCGCCGTGCGCGCCGCGGCCCGCTCCCAGTGACGGCGGATGTCACGCATGGCGGCCCGTTGGGCGTCGCGTGGAAGGGCACGAATCACCCGCAGGTCCATACCCCTGGAAAACGACTCCAACCCCCGATACGGCGGCCGGAAGATCACCGGTCCGTAGCCGGGCCAGCCACGCTCGCGCGAGAGCGCCCGCCGCAGCCGACCCACCCGCGCCAGCAATTCGTTTTTTTGGCGCGCCCACGGCGGCAGGTCCCACCGTCGATCCGGATCAGGCACCCAGATCTCCGACCAGTGAATGAACCGCGGCCCGCCCAGTCCGCCGAGGAGCCAGAGGCCGCGGTCGGACGCGACGAGCGCCGGCCCGCGGCTCAGCTCCAGCACGTACCAGACAAACGGCGCCGTTACCACGGTGAGGATGAACAGGTAATGCGCGATGGGCCGCCGGAAGCCTTCGACGTACACTGCCGACACGACAGCCAGCAGCGCGACGAAACCGATCAGCCCCACCCGCCACCACGCCTGCGCCGGCACCGACCACACCCGCACCGACTCGTCGTATTCGAACCCGCACTCCGGGCAGCGGTGCCGAGCCGGGAGTCCGGCCAACTCATACCGGCAGATCGGGCAGGTCGGGATGGTCGCGTGGCGCTGGCTCATCGGGCCTCATCCCATGATAGGCCCCGAAGAAGCCGCCGGTTGCACCTTCCGAGATGAGCGGCGCAAGGCCTGCGGGCCTGTCAGCGGGCCGGTAGCGGATGCTCAGATGGCCGCGCGGCTATCTCTGAATCTCCACCACCGAGTTCAGCTCGCCGTACTCATTGGTTTCCATGCGCGGGTTGTGCAGGTCGTGGAGCCACCGGCCGTCGACCACCAGCCGATAGCGGTACCGTCCCTTCGGCAGCCGCAGGCGGCACTCGAAATCGCCGTTGGAGAGCCGCTGCATCGGCGTGGTGTGCGGCATCCAGTCGTTGAAATCGCCGGCCAATTGAATCTCGCTCGCCTCGGGATGGTGGCTGCGGAAGATCACCACCTCGCCCTCCTGGCGGACGCCGTAAATCCGTTCGAGCTTCCGGTCGATCTCCTCGTGCGTCGAGGGCCTGCGCGGCTCGGCCGCAGCCGCACGGTTCTCGCGTTGATGCAGCGTCGGGACGGGTGGTGTGACCGGCTTTGCCGGTGGCGTGACCGGCCTCGCCGGCGGCTGCGCCGGCGCACCCGTCGAGCTTGACGAAGCCGCCGCCTTGTCACTTGACCAGATCCGTACGGCCGGCTCGCTGCTCGGCGTCCTGCGCAGCAGACCGGGCGCGATCACCGGCGGCGCGAACGGCTGCGACTCGCCCGGCCCGAACGGATTGATCGCGGGCGACACGGGACCCGCGCCCGCGGGTTCGCGACGCGATACGTCGCGCATCGCCGCGTCGCGACGTCCGTTGTCCACGAGCACGGTGGTGGTGGCGAGCAGCCGCTCGGCGTCGGCCGCCAGTTTCTCGGCGTGCTTGATGATCTCATTGGTGACCGTCGCCCCCTGGTGCCCGGAGACCACTTCCTGGGCGAGCCGCTGGAAGTCACGGGCCCCCATGCTGGTCGGGGCGAACTCGGTAATCGGCTGGCCGAAGCTGACCCCTTCCTTCAGTTTGGTGTTGAAGTTCATCACCGTGTCGAAGACCAGTCCCTTGAACCGCGTTTTGAGCTCCGCGAGGATCTCCCGCGCCAGCTTGGTGCGAACGTCATACTGGTTGGGGAGAATCCGCACTTTAGGCTTGCGGCCCCACCGCTCGCCGAGTTGATCGATGCTGGCGAGCTGTTGCGTCAGTCCGTGTAGGGCGAAGTAGCCGGTGTCGACGGGGACGATGATCTCGTCGGCGGCCCGCATCCCGTTGCGCATCAGCAGGCCGAAATGCGGCGGGCAGTCGAGCACGCAGTAATCGTACCGCCCCGAGTTCGCCTGGAGCAGATCGCGAAGCAGCGACTCGGCGTCCTCGCGGGTTCCGAGCCGCGGTTCGAGCGCGGCCAAGCTCGCCCGCGACGGGGCGAGGTCCAGGTGCGGTGCGATTTGCCACGTAATCCGCGACAGCTCGACCGGCTCGCCCTCGATCCCGCCCATCAGGCAGTCGAGGATCGAAAGGTCGATCTGCTCGTCGGGCACCGCCATGCCCAAAGCGCAGTGCGCCTGCGGATCCAGATCGATCAACAGGACTCGCCGACCCTGCTTCGCCAGCGTGGCCGCGAGGTTCACCGCCACCGTCGTCTTCCCACAACCACCCTTTTGGTTCGCAATCGCGATCGTTCGCACGGAAGCCATCCCCGATCTGGAATAAGGTATGCGCAGAACGCCCGCTCCGGATCGCTCGGACTTGCGGCGTAGGATCGCCCCGCGTCATGCGACGAGGCGCGAACCGGCCCGCTCGCCCGGAGCATCCGGTTGGATGCGCGCATAGCCGGGAGGCGTAGGGATTCCCGCCGGTTCGGTGGGCCGCCTCCTGCTACCCATCGAACGGCCAGACTGGGAACCGCGTCCGACCCGGCGTCATGCCGGTTGATGCGCATGTGCATTGCTGCTGGTCGCACAGCGCCGGCGCGGTTCGGTTGGTTCTACATTAGTTCATCGGATTCCAGTATTGAAAATCTTAAGCCGGTTATTGGACGGTGTAGTTTGCCAATGTTGGCAGGCTTGCCTGCTTGAAAACAACGCTGATAAGCTGCGCAAGATGTCAGCATTGGGCGCAGCTTCGCTCGCCGATCGCGCCTGCCTGCATGGCCACGTCCGCCTCCCAGCACGCCACGAAGTGCCCGGGGTGGACTTCGCGGAGTGGCGGGTCACCCGACGGCTCCGCGGCAACCTGCTTGACACAACGGGCCAGGACTTCGGTCCCGGCTGTAGCGCTGATCGGGATCGTCGTCCGCCCCGGCACTGCCGCACGCTCGACGGTCAGCGGGCAACGGGGGTGGAACCGGCAGCCCAAGGGCCGCGCGGCAGGGTCGGGCACGACGCCCGGGATCGCCTCGAGGCGTGGGCGTGCGTCTGCAATCCGCGGCGTGCAGCGCAGCAGCCCCTGCGTGTAGGGATGCAGGGGGCCGGCGAACAGGTCCGACTGGGATGCGTGTTCCACGATCCGTCCGGCGTACATGACATAGACGAAATCCGCCACGTGCGCGACGATGCCGAGATCGTGCGTGATCAAGAGGATGCTCATGCCGGTCTGCGCCTGGAGCGCGTGCAGTAACGCCAGGATCTGCGCCTGGACGGTGACATCGAGCGCCGTCGTCGGCTCGTCGGCAATCAGGACTGCCGGCTTGCACGCCAGGGCCATCGCGATCATTGCCCGCTGCCGCATCCCGCCCGAGAGCTGGTGCGGATAGCTGTCGACGCGCCGATGCGGATCGGCGATACCGACTCGCCGGAGCAGACTGATCGCCTCATCCCGCGCGCCGCGGCCGCGCAGCTCTTGATGCAACTCAATCGCCTCGATGATCTGCCGGCCGATCGTCAACACGGGATTCAGTGCAGTCAGCGGCTCCTGGAGAATCATGGCGATCCGTCCCCCGCGGATTCGCTGCATGCGCGTCTCGTCAACCCGCGCCAGGTCGACCGCGTCCCCCTCCGGCGATTCGCGAAGCAGGATCCGCCCGTCGGTGATTCGCCCCCCCGGCTCCGGCAACAGCCGCATGATCGACAGCGCCGTCACGCTTTTCCCGCAACCGCTCTCCCCGACCAGCGCCACGGTCTGCCCTCGCGGAACAACCAGCGAGACCCCATCCACGGCCGTGATCGCGCCACGCTCGCTGCCAAAGCTCACCCGCAGATCGCACACATCGAGCAATGGCGCACTACCCTGCGTCATAGTAGGACTCGCCCGGGTGGCACGGTGTCGCAAAGCGAGGCCGTGGGATCGGCCGTCCATGGCCTGTCGCTTCGCGCCAGACCATGCCACTCGAAGTTGATCTGCCGGCTCGGGAACGGACCTAACCTCCATAGAACGCCTGCGCGGACAGGCCCGTTCGAGCCCGCACCAACCCCACGATGTGATCGACCTCCGCGTCTGTCAACGCGGTCACATACGGCTGGGCCGGGGCCCGGGCAACGGTGTAGACCTGCACGTACTTGATCTGTCCGCCTGCCGACGTGATCTCGTTGAGCCGATCGCAGAACGCGACAAGCCCGGCGTCGGTCGGCGGTTCGCCGTGGACCCGCATGAACAGCGATTGAATCACGACAGGCCGCACATTCGCCGCGGCCGTGATGTTGTCGATCACGTGCCGAAGCGGATAGTTGGGCCGGTTGATCAACTGATAGTATTCCTCCGTCCCCGCGTCGAGCTTGGCCCAGATCTCGCCGTTACTGGCATCCATGACCGCCAGCCCCTCGACCACCGCGGGCCGGGTCAGGTAGCACGCGTCGGTAATCACCACGATCCTGGTCTGATCCAGACCCGCCTCTCGTTTCAGCTCGGCCGCGATCCGCACACACTCGGCAAAGTGCCTGCACGTCGTCGGCTCACCGTCACCGGAAAACGCGATGTCGTTGACCCGTCGCAGCTCGGACGGGACGTCGCCAAACGCCGGATCATCGAAGAGTTCGCCGCTGACCGCCAGCGCGATCATCCTGCCCAGCTCTTGGCGCACTCGCGCGGGATCAACCTCGCGCACCCGCGGCACGCCCGTCCGATCCACCTGGCAGTAGATGCAATCGAAGTTGCACGCCGTGTCCGGGTTGAGGTTGACCCCGATGCTCAGCCCGCCGCTCCGCCGCGAAATGACCGGGTAGACATAGAAGTTCTCCCGCCATTCTCGCGGATGGCTTCGATATTGGGGCAACGAAGTCGGATTACGCCGTGAAACCGCCACGCCCGGATTCTATCCGCCCAGCCGCCACAAACGAACGGGGGTGTCCGCCTCACGCCGCGGCATGGGTGCCCCACCCTTTCCAAGGGTGGGGGACTGATCGGGCTTGCCGTCGTAGATTCGTCCGCCTAGACCGGATAATGCCGACCGACGAAGCGGCTTCGCGGCATCACCCAGTCGACGGGCAGCGCGTCATCGGCAACAATGTTTCCATGCTCCCGTCCTGGCTAAAACGGCCCGTCCCGCCGAGGGCGCTTCGCCTGCTGACGCTGCTGGCACTGTCGGTTCTGCTGCTGCCACTTACACCCTGGTTTCCGCTGCTCCTTGCTCCACTCGCGGTTCACGCCCTTGTCGGGTTCGAGAGAACGAGCAAGCGAGAGCAATGGCGGGCAATGCTCTCACCGAAGTGTCTCGCCCTGCCGTTCGTACTGAGCCTCTGGATCCGCTCGCGTTGGTTCATGTCGTATTGCCTGCTCTCGATCGGGAGCATGCAATTCCTTGGTTGCTACATCTTCCCCGGCGTCATCGAGGTAGGCGTGTACGAGCACGACCCCGCAGGGATCAAGTATCTTCGGGAAGGAGTGACCCCCGAGATCGCCGATGTGATGACCGATACCATCCAGCGATTCCAGAGGTTCGACGGCTCGTCGCAAGTGTTTGATGGCGTTTGTTTCTGGCGCAGTCCAATCACTCCAATGGACACCTTGTGCCGAGAGGTACCGATCGTGGCTGGTTGGGCAGCATGGGGCACGATCTACGCAGGACTTCTCCTGGACCGCTGGACGCCGGCCTCCTTCTACGCCTACTCGGGCCCGTGGCTGGGAACGGCATATCGAAGCACGCACCTTGGATTTCACTTCATCATTCCGACGTTGTTGACCGCGATTGTCTTTGCGCGCGGCATGTACCACTGGCGACGACATGAGCGCCGCCTTCGTAACGGCCTCTGCCCGAGCTGCGGCTACGACCTCACCGGAAACGAGTCGGGCATCTGCCCCGAATGCGGCCGGCCGACCGGCGCGATGTAGACGCCACCTTCGCGATCGACGGCTCCAACGTCCGCGCGGGCTAAAGCCCGCGGCTCGCTTCGGAAACGCCGCCCGCGACCCTCCGAACTCCGCCCCTCCGGTGCGCGCCTCCGAAAAAAATGGGCCGTTATAACTTCCTCTGCCGCAAGCACTTACAACGCGCTGTCTCGTTTTGAGCGTCCCAGAACGTTACCCCCCATGATGTTATTGGGGCGAGATGAGAAAGAGAGACCCCAACCGCCTGCCCCGACGCCGACCTGACGCGGGCGTCAAACCGAAGCAGGCCAATGACCACGCGCAACCCGGGCAGCGCACGCTCCCCGAACCCGCCCGCCCCGAGCCCATCATCCCTCTGCTCGACTACCAGCGCGAAGACATCAACTCAACCGCCCGCTTCCGCTGGAACTGCTGGGCCCGTCAGACCGGCAAGAGCTTCACGAAGTCGCTCCGCCGGATCCTGCGCGGCCTCGCCCGTCGCCGCAACCAGGTCTTCCTCTCGGCCGGCGAGCGCCAGAGCCGCGAGTTGATGCAGAAGGCCCGCATGCACTGTGAGGCCCTCAAGATCGCCACCGAGTTCAGCAACAGCAGCTTCTTCCGCGAGCTGAGCATCAAGCAGATGGAGATCACCCTGCCCGGCGGCGTGCGGATCATCGGCCTGCCGGCCAACCCGCAGACCGCCCGCGGCTTCACCGGCGACGTCTTCCTCGATGAGTTCGCGATGCACGTAGCCGACCGCGAAATCTGGTCGGCCATGTTCCCCACCGTCCTGCGCGGCGAGGGCGAGCTCGATGTCGCCTCGACGCCCAAAGGTAAGAGCAACGTCTTTTACCAGCTTCGAGACAACGACCGCTTCACGACCAGCCACGTGACGCTGCCTGATGCCATCGGCCAGGGGCTGCGCGTCGATGAGAATGAAATCCGCGCCGCGATGGGCGACGAGGAGCTCTACCGCCAGGAGTTTCTTTGCGAGTTCCTCGACGAGGCCACCGCGTTCTTGACCTACGACCAGATCGCCGGTTGCGTCGACCCGAAGCTGACCCTCTGCGACACCCCGGCCGACCTCGCCCGCGAGCCGGGCGACCTGTACGTCGGCGTCGACGTGGGGCGTGTTCGCGATCTCACCGTCGTTTGGGTGCTTTCATTGCCGAATGCCGATTTCCAATTGCCGATTGCGGGACGCGAGGGGGTGGGACGGGCAAGCGCCAGCTTGCCCGTGGGGCGCTCCCAAGCCGAGTGCCATGGTTCTGTCACCACCCGCGCTATCTTCGAGCTGAGCAACGCTCCATTCCGCGAGCAGTTCGACCTGCTGTGCACGGTGCTCACGAACCGCCGCGTCCGCCGCTGCTCGATCGACGCGGGCGGGCTGGGTATGCAGCTCGCCGAGCAGACCGTGGAGCGTTTCGGGGCCCACCGGGTCAGTGCCATCACCATGACACCCGCGGTCAAATCATCCATCGCCACCGCCCTGCGGATCGCCGTCGAGGCCGGCGCCATCCGCATCCCCAACAGCGAGCGCATCCGCAACGACTGGCACTCGGTCGAGCGCACGGTCAGCGAGACGGGCCGTTTCCGCCTGAGCGCCCCGCGCCGCGAGGGCAGTCACGCCGACCGATTCTGGGCAGCCGCCCTCGCCCTCCACGCCACGGAGGAGCGCAGCGGCGCCGCCGAATGCCTCACCACCACGCCACTCGACTTTGCGAGGACCGGAACATGGTGACGGGAATTACGAATTCTGAATTACGAATTACGAATGAAGACGCCGTCCCTTTCAGAGCCGCGCCCGTAAGGAAGCGGTCCGACGTCGCCGTCAGAGCAGCGCCCGTAAAGAAGCGGTCAACAGCCCAAGGACGACCCATGAACCGATTTCAGCGAATCATCAACGCCATCCGCGGACGAAACCTCGATCGCCCCAGGCCCGGGCAACTGATCGTGCCTCGCAAGGAGGACTCCGCCCGCGACTATCCCGGTGCGGGGCTGACGCCGTCGCGCTTGGCCGCCATCCTCCGCGAGGCGGACGACGGCTCCCTCGCCACGGCCATGCAGCTCTTCGAGGAGATGGAGGAGAAGGACGCCCACCTTTTCTCCGTGGCCCACACGCGGCGCCTGGCGCTGACGGGGCTCGAGTGGCAGATCGTCAGCGTCGCCGACGTACGCCCTACGTCCGACCGCACGCGGGCCGATGAGGCCGCCGACTATTGCCGCGAGGTCCTGGCCGCGATCGACGGCATCGACGACGCCCTGCAACATCTCGCCCTGGCCCTCGGCCGCAACATCGCCATCGCCGAGATCGTCTGGGGTTTTTCCGGCGGCGAGCTTCGTCCCGTCGACCTCGTACCCATCGACTTCACCCGCATCGTCTTCGACGACTTCGACCAGCCGCGCATCCTCACCCAGGAAGTGCCACGCGATGGCATCGCCATTCTGCCGGCCAAGTTCATCGTGCACACGCCGCACAGCGTCTCGGGCCACCCGCAGCGCGGTGGGCTGCTCCGCGTCACCGCGATGGCCTACCTCGCCAAGAACCTGGCTCTGAAAGACTGGATGATCTTCGCCGAGGTCTTCGGCATGCCGGTTCGCATCGCCCGCTACGAGCCGACCGCGACGCGGGAAGAAAAGCGCGAGCTGCTCCGCATGCTCGAAACGCTGGGCAGCAACGCCGCCGGCATCTTCAGCCGCGCCGTCGAGTTGCAGGTCATCGAGGCCAACCGCGGCACGGCCGGCCCGCCGTACGAACGGCTGGTCGACTTCCTCAACCGCGAGATGAGCAAGGCCTGGCTCGGGCAGACGCTCACCACGGATGTGGCCGGCGAACGCAGCTCGCTCGCGGCGACGCAGGTCCACGAACAGGTGCGGCAGGACATCGTGGCCGACGACGTTCGCAAGGAAGGGCGGACGATCCGCCGCGACCTGCTCACGCCGATCACCCGCCTGAAGTTCGGGCCCGACGCGCCGATACCGCACTTCCGCCGCAAGCTCCGCTCGGCGCGCTCGGCGACGGATCTGGCGGGCGTGCTGAACGTCGCCGTCAACGAGCTCGGCGCCCGCGTTCCTGCGATCTGGGTGCACGACGCCCTTGGCATTCCCCTCGCCGGTGACAACGAGCCGGCACTACCCGGATCGTCGCGTTGACCGTCGTCAAGTCCCCAGAGAAAGGAGAATCCGAAACCATGAAAGACCCACGAAGTCGAGACGAGTATCGGCAGTTGCAACTGCGGCTGTCTTCGTCGCTCGACGGGCCCGCCGCGCCGGGGCGCGTGCTCCTCGCCCCGTGCGGCGGCGTCGAGACCACCAACGGCAGCTTCATCGTCGATGAGGAGTCGGCCCGGCTGGTCCGTCAGGCACTGACCGACCATGGCACTGATCTTCCCATCGACTATGAGCACCAGACACTGGGCGGCACCTACGCGTCGCCGAACGGCCAGGCCCCGGCGGCCGGCTGGATCAAGCAGCTCCATTTCGAGCCCGGCGTCGGTCTGCTCGCCGAGATCGAGTGGACCGACCAGGCCCGGAAGATGATCGCCGCCAAGGAGTACCGCTATCTGTCGCCGGTGGCGATCATCCGCAAGTCCGACCGCAAGCTGGTAGCGATCCACTCCGCGGCGCTGACCAACAAGCCGGCCATCCGCGGCATGCAGCCGATCGTCAATCGCGACCCGTTCGGCGACAACGGCGCACTGGACCGGTTGCGTCAACAGCTCGACATCGACGACGAAGCCGACGCCGTCGAGGTCATCGCCGCCGCAAGCCGCCGCCTCACCGAGCTCGACGAGGCGAGAACCCGGCAGCATATGCGGCAGCGCATCGCGGACGCCGTGCGCGCCGGCAAGCTGGTCGAGTCCCAACGCAGCTGGGCCGAGACCCTCATCGCCCGTGATGAGCAGCTCTTCAACGACTGGATCGAAAGCGCCCCGGTCGTCGTCATGCCCGGCAAGACGGCCGCACCGGCGGCCAGCGAGACCGGCAACCGGGGCGCCGCCGATGGTGCCCGGGCCGAGTTCCGCGCGAACCCGATTCTGGCGCGAATGACCACAGAAGACGCATACGTCGCGGCTGAATTGCGAATGCAGAATTGAGAATTCAGATTTCTGCCTACTCCATCCTGAATTCTCCATCTAATCCCCAACAACCCCATGTGAAAGGAACATCGCCATGCCACTGACCGCCAACCGAGACGTCGACCACTACATCGACCAGGAGCTGCGGAGCTTCCAGGTCGCCGCCGGCGCGCACATCCACAAGGGCGCGTTCGTCGGACTGACCACCGGCGGGTTCGCCCGCCCGCTCGTCGCGGGTGACGCGTTTGTCGGCATCGCCTACGAGGAGATCGACAACACGTCCGGCGCCGACGGCGACGTGTCCGTTCGGACCTACACGCTGGGTGACTTCGGCCACCCGCTGGCCGGGGCCGCCGCTTCCAACATCGGCGACGCCGTCTACGCCTCCGCCGACGACACGTTGACCTTCACCTCGGCCGGGAACTCCTACGTCGGCTTCGCCGTGGACGTCCCCGCCGCCGGTGAGATCATCCTCCGCCTCGACCCGTTCCGCCCGGCCCCGTAGCGGCGTTCCATGCATGCGGAGTCTCCCATTCTGAACCCTTCATTCTGCATTCTGAATTCCCAAAGGAGTGTTACATGGCCATCATCAACACCGGACTTCTGACCAAGGGCCTGCGAAGCGAGTTCTTCAGCCGCTTCGACGCCGCCACCACCCATTTCCAGGACCTCGCCACGCGGATTCAATCCACGTCGGACAGCGAGACGTACAAATGGCTCGGCTCGGTGCCGCGGATGCGCGAGTGGGGTACGGGCCGGATCGCCAAGGGGATCGGCACCGAGTCCTACTCGGTCGAGAACCTCAAGTACGAATCGACCCTGGAGGTCGATCGCGACGAGATTGCCGACGACAAGACGGGGCAGATTCGCGTGCGCATCGCCGAACTCGCGGAGCGGGCCGCAACCCACAAGGACTTCCTGATCGCGCAACTGCTGATCAACGGGGAGAGCGCCGGCTTCCACAGCTACGACGGCGTGCCGTTCTTCGCCGACAACCACGTCTCCGGCGCGTCGGGCGCGCAGGACAACAACCTGACCGCGGACGCGATCGATCCCGACGACCCGACGGCCGAGGAGTTCAAGGCCGCGCTGAAGGCGGCGATCGGCACGATGCTGGGCTTCAAGGACGACCAGGGCGACCCGATGTCGATCTCGGCCGGCAGCCTGGTCTGCGTCGTGCCGACGAGGATGTACCTCACGGCGCTGGAGGCGGTCAACGCCACGATCGTGAGCAACACGTCCAACGTCCTTCAGGGTGCGGCGCGGATCATCGCCTTCCCCTGGCTGTCGGACGCGAGCAAGTGGTACCTGCTGAAGACCGACGGCGTCATCCGCCCGCTGATCTTCCAGGACCGTGAGCCGGTCGAGTTCACCGCGTTGACCGAGGACAGCGACGAAGGCTTCCGCCGCGAGAAGTTCCTCTACGGCGTCCGGGCCCGCTACCGGATCGCCTACGGCTACTGGCAGTTCGCGGTCCGGACCGACTTCACGATCGCGACGTAACCAAAGGTGCCGCGCGGTGGCATGGGCAAACTATGGCAGCGAGACAAGTTGCCACATCCTGACCGACTGGAAAGTCGGTCCCACAGACGGCAGTTTGCCCGTGCCACCCACCATTTCGGGGTTGAACCATGCTCTACATCACCAACACGGACATCGAACGGCGGCTGGGCAGCGCCGCCTACGTGCAGTTGACCGACGATGACGGTGACGGATCGGCCGACGTGGGCGTCGTTGACGAGGCCCGGTTGGCGGCCGAGGGCGCCGTCAACAGTTTCCTGGCGAAGCGCTACTCCGTCCCCGTCAACCTGGTGGCTCATTCGGAGTTGGCTGACCTGCTGGCCTCGGTCACGCTGGACCTTGCGGAGTATCGCCTTCGCGCTCGACGCCCGCCGATTCCGGAGAGCGCCGAGCGATTGCACAACCAGGCGATGGGGTGGCTTATGGAAGTGGCTGAGGGCACGATCGACTTGCCCGCGGCCACACCGGTGGCGTCGAACGTCACACGCGGAACGATCGCTGCGGTCACCGGCGAAGCGCGGCTGCTGACGCGGGACGAGCTTTCCAGGCACTGATTGGTCCTGTGGGAGTCGGCCCTTCTTCGTTGACCGACTGGAAAGTCGGTCCCACATGGAAACCGTATGATATGAGTATGGACAGGGGACACTTCGAATGCCCACTGCGGATCGAACGACGCTCAAGGCTGCGATCGAGGAGTTGACCGACAAGCTGCGGACGAACCTGACGGCCGAGCCGCCGACCGCGGCGAAGCCGTTCCGACGGGTCGCCGTCCACGTCGGCGGCATCGACGAGTTCCCGCGGCCGTTCTTGGCGCTTCACCTGACACGGGCCCGGCCCGTGAGCATCGTGGATGACGACAGGCTGTTCGAGGTCACCATGTCCCTGCGCGTCGTCACCGACGTTTCGGCTTCCGATCCCCACGCGGCGCTGCTCGATCCGATCGGCGCGCTCGAGGACTGCATGGACGGCCTGGTGGACATCGGTGTGATCGAAGGAGCCGAAGGATTCGACGATCGAGCGTGGGCGTTCGATTACCCCAAGGCCACGGCCGGCGCCCGCGTCGCGGCGGCGTCGGCGACGCAGACCTTCGTCGTCAAAGTCGAGCGGGCGCAGAACCGTGAACCAGCGGAATAGGCCGTCCGCCGCTGGTGCGAGAGTCCTTTCTCGCACCAGCGGTCTCGCACCAGGGTATTGCATGAGGATCGAACATGATCTGGATACTGGCGACAAGAGGTGCTTCGACGAAACTGCGGGCGTCGCCCTTTACGGAGACGGCGATCGAAGGCGTGCACTCGCTGGCTTACAAGCCGGGGATCGAGCCGGTCCCGGTGACAGGAAGTGACACCACTGCCGGTGAGCTGGGCACGTTTACGCGCGGGCTTCATCGCGTCTCCGGACTGATCTTCTCCCTTCACGGCTCGGTTGCCGAGGAACTGCTCGGCATCACCGCCGCCGTCGACCTGATCGTCCGCTACCGTACCAACGGCCAGAAGCGCAGACGGACCCTGGGCGACGTGGTTTTCATCGGCGACGCCGCGATCACGTTCCCGGCACGGAACACCGGACTGTCCGAGCTGATCGGCGTCCCGTTCCGCGTGCAGATCCCGGCCGGCGAAACGCTCGCCGACCACGTGACCGACGAGGTGGATGCGTAATCATGGCCAACGGACGATCCGACATTCTGCGGGCGACGCAGGTGATTCTCGACGAGCAGAACCGCGAAGTGCAGGCCGTGCGCGACCGGCAACTGCTCTCCGTGGTGTCACAGACTGGCACCGGAAGCGGCGACATCGACGCGGACTTCGGACTGGATCAGAAGTTCCGCCTGGTCTTCGTCCGCTGTCATTTCGCGGGCGGAACCGGCGTCAACCCGTTCGTGATGCTGCTCGACTCCGCCGTGGGTCCGGCGTACGACGCCAGACTCTTTACCATCAGCCAGGCCGGTGCCAACCGGGACGTCAACCTGCGCGTCACCGGGGAGGACCTGCTCGATCCGTCGCCCTGGACCTTCGATGCGGCGGACCGCGTACGCTTCCAATGGGCCAACCCGGACGGCGGCAACATGACGTGGGGATTGACGGTGGGGATGGCGCTGGCGTCGTGAGCACGGTGAGGCCCACGACCTGCGGACGTTCGCGCAGGCTGAAGCCCGCGGCTCGGAGGTTCGGACGTTCGCGCAGGCGGACTCCTTTGGGAGTATGACACATGCCAAAGACGTATACCGATGATGTGGCGGCGGCGCTGCCTTCGTCGATCGATGGACCGTTTCAGGTCCTCGACCCGGCCGATCATGACAACTGGGTCAAGCTCGACCCGGCCGGGGGTGGCGTCGTCGCCGCGGGACTCGCCCGCCCCACACGGCAGATCATCCGCCCGCTGGCCCGGACGTTCGGACTGAGCTTCACCGACACGATGGGCGCGGCGTTCCTCTACCGCCGGCTCAGTTCAACGAGCATCGCCGGCTTCTATGTTGTGACGTTCCCCATCCCGCCGGACATGGATCTGTCCGCGGTGAGTCACGTCAAGCTCATCGCCGCAGCATTCGCCGACGCCACAACGAACGGGCAGGCCGTGCGGCTGTCGCTCGATGTCACGCACTTCACGCCCGGCGAGGCGCCGAACGACGCCGTCATCGACTACGACTGGCCCGTGCCAGACGACTGGACGACGGGCGATCCGCGCGAAGTGCTGATCGACAACGGCAACGGTGTCACGTTCGACGCCGATCACTTCGAGGCCGGCGATCAGCTCGGCATGCTCATCCGCCGCTTCGGCACTGCGGCCGAAGACACCTTCGACAAGGACATCCTGGTCAGCGAGGTGCTGGCCTTCGAGTATGCGGCCCGCCTGGTCTAACGTCGGATGGTGCGGGGCCTGGCCCGCCGCTCGGGTCGTGCCGCACCGCCGCCGCCGATTCGCGGAGCGATTTCAGTTGCGCTTGGGGATTGCACCGGCGGTTCGGTGTTCATTTCACGCGGGAGACCGGCCGATAAACCCATCGTGGCACCGCGAACGCACGAGCAACGACTGAGCGCGCCGGAACCGTCCGCTACGGCGGACGGGGTGTACGGCGCACTCGAGGAGCTACACGGGGGCCGGAAGGAGGTCGCCGACAAGCGGCGTCACGAGCGCCAGCCGTGGGCGACGGGCATCACCATCTGGGTTCTGGGCGGGGCGCAGCCCAGGCGCATTTCGCGAACCACCCACGACGTCAGTTGTGGCGGCCTCTGCTTCATGCACGACGGGTTCCTGGAGCCCGGCGCGCAGGTGCGGATCCGATTCGACTCGCTGGCAGGCGCGCCGGTCGTGCCGGGCCGGATCGCCAACTGCATTTACGTCGGCTCGCAGTGGCACCGCGTGGGTGTGGCGTTCGACGTACCCGGCGACGTCACGACATCCGATCCCGACAATCGGTGAAGTGATACAAGTCGCGGTCACGTGCGCGCCATGGGTATCAGCACGTCAAGGGCAATTGAGTTGACCTGGCGGGATGGAGCTTCCAGTTCAGGGCTCGTAGACCCAGACGCCAATGAGCCGGTCGACAAGCTCCAGCAGATCGAACCAATACCGGGACGCGGGTAGCGGCCTCGGTAGCGATGTAACGCCGGCTCATTCGCGTGTAACGGGATCGTCGGCCCGGCCGAAGACATTCTGGAGCGCGGCGAAGTCGATGACGTCGAGCGTGCCGCTGCCGTCGGCGTCGAACGCGCCCAGGCAGTCTTTCATCGGCGCGGGCAGCTCGTCGAAGCCATCCACGAGACAGTTTCCGAACCGCCAATAGTCATCGAGGTCGACCTCGAAGTTGCCATTGGTGTCGGCGGAAAGCCGGTCAAGTTTCACACCCGGCGTCGCCGGCTGGATGTGGCGGATCCCGGCAACGGCCGGCAACGGGCATTCGTTGGCGGCGCGCCCCACGCAGAGTGCGTCCCACTCGACGCCGCAGCACCAGAGGTCGGCTTGGCAGATTCGGTCGCAGCAATTGAGCTGGTCACACCCGGGGACCGACCGCGGCGTCGCGCACGGCCCCGTACTCTCGAAGCAGACGTGCGGAGGACACGGCTGCTCGACCGACTCGCAGTACACGCCGGCTCGCCAAAGCGCGGGGTCTTGCACCGGCTGGGCTGCCATGCACTCGTCGAAAGTGAGGTTCTCGCATGTCTCGTCACGGCGGCAGCAAACCGCCGTGCCGCACGGATGAGGGAACGGATCGGGCTCGCATGCGGCCCCCTCTTGCCAGCTTGGCTGCTGCGTCGATCCGGCGGGCGCGGAGGGGCAGTTCATCTGCGGCAGCTCCCGGCAGACGGCGTCGCCGTAGTCGCCGAGATACATGTCGCAGCACGCCCCGCTGGGCGGATGACCGGCGCAATAGGCTACCGCATAGAACGCGCCGGGCAGACCGTCGGTGGGGACGGTCACACTCCACGAGGCGCCGTCGTACACGGCGTAGCTCGGCGCGGTGTACCCGAGCTGGGCGTTTTCGGTGGTCCGAATCCACCTGCCTGTCGCAACGTTCGGTTGGAGCGTGACCCACACGCGGTTTGGCGAACCGGTGAGGCGAACCGGCGGATCAACAATCCTAAAGTAGACGTTTGGGCCTCCGCCGAAACCTGGCACCCCCAAGTTGGTGTTTCCGATGATCGTTCCAGGTACACCCTTGACGTCGTATCGCAAGTCCAGGTCGTAGAATGCCTGACCGGCGACACCTACTTCGTATCCGAGCAGGAAACAGTCTTCAACCTGAAGCTCCATGTCATCGGCAATCCGCACGCCGGGGCCTTCGCTGAAAGCGGCGTCGGCAAATTCGATGTTGCGGTAGGCCGGGAACGCCGCCGGGCAGTCGATGTCGATATAGACCTGGGCGTTGAAGGTCGCGTGCGGGAAGCCGGGGAAGCCACCGAGACTTGCGTTACACGGAACCTGAGGAATATCGAAAAGATCGTCGGAGTACCCCACCAGCGCTGGGGCTCCCATCACCGGCCCGGCGTTAGCGCGATCGAATCGGACACTGAGCCACAACGTACCATGGGTAGTGACGACCGGAGGATCCGGTTGAACGTACTCGAACCTGACCAGCGGGTTCGCTTCGACTTCCTCGCCGGTGAACGAGACCTGTGCGAGGGTTCCGGCAAGGGCGGGCGCTCCGGCGTGCGGGCAGACTGACCGCAAGGCCAGGTATGCGGTCACCGGCCCGGCGACGCCGGACGGGTCGGCTTTGAGCGAAACGTCGACCGAGTACCGCCGCAGCGCGCAGCCGCGGCGGGCGTTCAGCGACAGGTCGTCAGCGGCCCTGAAGTTGGCAGGCAGAGGGAGCGCATAGTTGCCGAATGTGCTGCTGTAGACGAGGCGCTCGCCGGCTCCGGCGGGTGAGTCGGCCGGCAGAGCGGTGGCAGCCGCGTGGGTGCCCGCGGTAACCACGACGCGCCGCGGCGCAATGCCGGCCGGAAGTGGGAACGGCCGCGGGATTGCCGCTTGCCCGTTGGCGGTGAATTCAGCGCCCACTTCGGCAGGGACGGCCCTAGGTGGACCGGACACGTTATGTTCGTCGGCGGGCGGGCCCGGGCCGTGCGGATCCTCGGCACCGAGTGGGACGGCAAGAAGTAGGGTAGCGACCAGGCATCGGTGAATTTTCGAACGACGCATCATCGTGCACTGTCCTCGACGTAGGCGGTGTGTTCAGTCCCGGTTCGCCGCCCCGGTGCCATGGTCTCCGATGGTAACAGACATTCTGCCGATTCGGCGAGGGAAAAATGTGGAATCCGTTGCCGGAAGGACTTGGATGTTGTTCCCGGCCGGGTGTCGGTGGTTGGGCGAGTGCGCGGGTCGCAGTAGCGGGTGGCGCGATTGTGGCGGACGTGGCGCGCAGATCGAATGTCAGCGTGATGTGGTAACGGACTCCGGCGGGACTGCGCGCAAAATGGGATTCTCGCACCAGGCGTGGGCCGGGGAGTCTCGCACCAGGGGAGTTGTGCGGGTGGTTTCGCCGGAAGAGGATTCTCGCGGGTCTGGGTGCGAGAAGGGATTCTCGCACCGGGGGCGGGCCGGGTGCCCACGCCGGGAGCTCGGGTCAATCGGGGGCCACGGTTTCGTTGATGGCCGTCGTCACCACGCCGGTGAGGAAGGTGGCGAGGGCTTGCTGGGCCTCGCGGGCGATGAACTCCGCGTCGCAGCCGGCGACCCAGCCGCACGACAACGTGAGTACGGCGACGAGGACGATGTTCTTCTTGCGTCGTTTCATGGCGTAATCCCCCGGAATCGGTACTTTCTACGCTTATCGGGCCGGGACCGCGGCGAGTTGAGGTGCGCCCGTGCGGCGCCGTGATTGCGGGGCGCGAGGGTCTGGAGTCATGACGAAACGGAGCGGCAGCGTCGGCGGGATCGTACTGTGCGGCGGGCAGAGCCGGCGTATGGGACAGCCCAAGGAATGGCTCAGGTTTGGGGATGAGTACCTGCTCGAGCGGGTGGTGCGGGTGGTGGGGGAGGTGGCCCGGCCCGTGGTGGCGGCGGGGCGGAGCGGGCAGGAGCTTCCCAAACTGCCCGACGGGGTGACGCGCGTGTTCGACCGGCCCGGGCAGGCGGGCCCGCTGGCGGGCGTGGCCGCGGGGATGGCCCATCTCGGGGATTCATGCGCTGCGGCAGTTGTCGTCTCGTGCGACGTGCCGCTGATCACGGCGGCATTTCTGCGGAAACTGATTCACTACCTGAACGATCATCCGGCCGTGGTGCCGGAGCACGCGGGGCGGCTGCAATCTGCGATAGCCGTCTACCGGATGAGCACTCGGGCGATGCTCGAGGATCTGCTCGCCTCCGGCGAGCGGCGGATGCAGGCGTTCGTCGAGCGCTGCGGCACCCGCGTCATTCCCGCAGAGCTGTTTCGAGACGTCGACCCTTCGTTGCAGTCGCTGATCAACGTCAACACGCCGGAGGAGTATCATGGAGCGATAGCGGCGCTTGAAACGGGACACGGATGATGGGCGCCGCCGAGCGGGTTGCACCCGCCGGGCGTCAACGCCCGGCGCCCGGTTGCGGTCGCCGGGCAGGCGGCCGGCACTTCCGCCTCTTCACTTTCCACGTTGCGGCCGATGGGAGTGGGGGTTACTCTGCGCGGGCCGGGGACAGAGAGCGGCCAAAGCACACATCGGGCCCGGGAGTCGGCGATGGATCTGGTCATCAGCGTGGTCGTGGTCCTCCTGGTGGTCATGGCCGCCGGACACGGCCTTTGGGTCGCCGCGGCTTGGCTGCTCCGAGGGGGGCGGAGCCGGAAGGAACGGGCGGCCTACGAGCCGACGCTGAGCGACGACCGCGCCGCGACCGCACGGTATCTTCAGCATCTGCGCTCGACCGGCTCGGTCGATGAGCAGACGCACGCCCGGCTGATGCGCCTCATCGCCGAGGAGGTGCGGCCGATCCGTTCCGTCGAAGACTTCCTGGGCAAACGGCGTGCTGCCGCCGACGTCGATGCCGACGCGGCCGATGCCCTGCGGTACCACGACGAGGCGCGCCGGTTGCTCGGGTCGCAGGCGCCGCAAGCGACGGTTGAGCCGGTTCCGGACACCCCGGTCGAGGCGGCGCCCGAGGTCGAGGCCGAAGCGGAGGCAATCCCCACCACCGTCGAATCCGTACCGCCGCGCACGCCGCGTCGGCCGCTGAGCGAGATTCTCGCCGGCTTCATGGCCGAGAAAAACATCCGCTGGGGCGAGCTGGTCGGCGGGCTCTTGATCGTCGGCAGCTCGACGGCGCTGGTGATCAGCCTCTGGTCGCAGATCGAGGCGATTCCGCTGCTGAAGTTCATCATCTTCACCACGTTGACCGCGGCGCTGTTCGGGGCCGGTCTGTTCGTGTATCACCGCTGGGACCTTCCCACCACGGGCCACGCGCTGCTCATCATCTCGACGCTGCTGGTTCCGCTGAACGTCCTGGCGTTCGCGGCGTTCTCGCCGCCACGGTCCTTCGGGGGCGGCGTGGCGGTCACTGCCGAAGGGATCGCCGTCGCACTCTTCGGATGGCTGACGCTGCTCGCGGGTCGGGCGGTGATCCCGGACGCAGCCCGGCTGTTTGCCGGAGGCGTCACCGGTCTCTCGGCATGTTCCTTGCTCGTCCGATTCGTCTTCCCGACCGCGGGTGCAGCGCTGGTGACCACGTCGCTTGCGCCGATCGGGTTGTACGTGCTCGTCATCGCCGCGTCGCTGTGGCGTCCGGCACGGGTTCGGCCGCTGGGCGACGAGCATGCGAAAACGCTGCTGCTCCAGTTGGGGGTACAGACGTTCGCGTGTCTGGTTCCGTTGGGTCTACTGCTTTATCAGGCGGGCGGGATCGGCTCGACCGTACGGCAGCTTTCGCCGCTTGTTTGCGCGTTGGTTGCCCCGGCGTTGGGAACGGGTTTGTTCCTATGGCGACGCCTCGCGGTGGGTACGTCGCCGCAGGTGCGCACGGCCGGAGCCGGGGTTACGCTCATTGCAGCCGGCGTGATGGTGCTCGGCGTCGGGCTGGGCTGGCCCGTGCCGTCGCGGCTGCTGCCCGCGACGCTGGTCAACGGTGTGGCGTTGGTCGCGGTGAGCCGTCTGGTCCGCCATCCGGCCGTGCACGCGGCGGCGGTGGTGTGGTTCGCGGGCGCGTGGATGTTGGGCGTTCAACTCGTGCTCGGCGGCGTGTCGTGGTCCACGAGCGCACCGGAGGTTCTGCTGCGCGCTCTGCTGTCGGCGGCAACCGGTCAGGCACTGGTTGCGGTGGCGGCGGTTTGCGTTGGCGTGGCCGCGTGGCTTGCCCGTCGCCAACGGCACGTGCTTTCCGTCGCGTATGGTGTCACGGCGATGGCATTCGCGGCGCTCAGCCTGGCCCTGGTCACCTGGTTCGGCTTCGGCATCACCGGCGACAAGCAGCACGTAACCTGGGTCTACGCCCTTTACGCCGCCGGGGCGTTCGGTTTGACATGGCGTTTGCGGTCACCCGTCACGACGTGGGTCGGCTGCATCCTGGGCCAGATGGCGATCGCCCAGCTCGTGGTCTACGGCCCGTGGTGGAGCGAAGGCCCGTGGTCCTTCGAGCATTTCGCCTGGCCCACGGCGCTGCTGATCGGGGCGAGCGCCTGCGGCGTCACAACGGCGATGCTCCGATGGCTCCACGGAGAACCCGACCGGGCCGGTGCCTATGCTCCCCCACTGACCGGGTTCGCGGTAGACGTGTCGATCGTCGCCGCGGCGTGGATGGCGTTGGCGCTTCGGCCGGAGGCGCCGGCGGCGTTCAGCGTCCGGAGCGGGTGGCTCTTCGCATTGTGGTTAGTGCTGGCGCTGCTGACGCGCGGGGCGGGGCTGATGGCCGCCTCGCAAGTCGCCCTGGCTGTGGCGGCCTGCGCTGCGGCGCAACACCATCTGCACGGCCTGCCCTGGTATCAAGCGCTCGCGTCGCCGCTGCGCGGTCCGTGGCTCTGGCAGACGCACCTTTCGATCATCGGCGGACTGGCCCTGGCCTGGGGCCTGACGCGAGTGGCGATCGGCCGCCTCTATCGCCAACGCTCGGCCGGCGGCGAAGGCAGCGCGAGCGCTACCACGCGTGTGGAAAGTCGGCTCGGCAATGTGTGGCGGCTCCTGAATCCGAGCTTTCGGGCGACCGACCGCTGGATGGCGCCGCTCGCATTGCTCGGGCTCGTACTGCTTTCCATGTGGAGCGTCTGGCCCGCGGTCGTCGCCGAGCATGGCTGGCAGCGGACTGGCGCCTCCTTCGGCGACTACACGCACGCCTCGGGCCTCGGCTCGTGGCTCTTGCTGATCATCGTCGTGGCGACCCTCGTCGTCCGGCTGCGCGAAGGCTTCTACGGTTTGGCGGCCCAGGGTCTGCTCGTCACGCTGGCGTGCGCCGTCGCCCTGGTCGCCGCGAACTTCGAGTCCGCCCACCGGGTCGTCAGCGTTTTGCGCTGGCTCAATGCACTCGCGCTGATCGTCGTATCGGTGGCCGTATGGACGGGCGGGTACTGGCTCGACCACGCCCGCCGACTCATCGGCAGCCCGCCCCCGCGCGAGCCCGCCGCGACCATCGGCCCGCGCTTCCTTCTACTCGGCATGCTCGGCACGATCGTCGTCCTGCTGACCATCACCTTCGCCGATTCCCTCGCGGCCGGTGAGGCGCTGATTCCCGCGGGCACATCCGATCCGTGGCTCCACATCTCCCTGCTCGCACCCGCGACCCTGGTGGCCGTTTCGCTGATCGGCCACGGTGCTACCCAGCGCCGGGCCGGCTACGCCGTGGCCGCAACGGTGCTGACCTGCACGATTGTCACGATTGTCGAGCTGTCATTCCGCGCCAGCACCGGCCCGCGCCCGACACCCTCGTTCGTCGTCTGGCTCGTACAGCTCAACGCCATGGTGTTCGCGGCGAGCGCGCTGCTCTGCCGCGCCCTGCTCGGCTGGACCCCGCGCCCCGAAGCCCCCGCGCAATACCCGCGCTGGCCGCTGCTCATCGGTCGAGCCGCGATCTGTGTCACCCTGTTCCTCGTCGCCGGGGCTGTATGGGTGCGGCCGGGCGCCGTGCCACCGGCCGTGGTCGCGGCCGGAACCGTTTGGGGCGTGCTGGCCGTGCTGCTACTCGAATGGGCGCTATTTTCCGCAGGCAGTGCAGCGGCAATCACCGAGCGATGGCATCAGATCAACCTCTGGCTCATCGTCGGCGCAGTTCTGGTTGCCTGCGTGCTGGCCCGGCTCGATACCGGGAACTGGCTGTGCTTCCATACACTTCTGGTCGGGTTCGTCGCCGCCGGCTGGCTCCGCATTCCGCTCGGAACGCGACGCGTGCGCGAGCTCGTCGGGGCAGGATGGCAGGAGACCTTCGACGCGGCCTCGGCGCGAACCGCTGCGCCGGCCCGCGAAATCGATCACGACCTTTCCTGCGCGAACTGCGAGTACAACCTCCGCGGTCTGCCCCCCTCGGGGCGGTGCCCCGAATGCAACGCCCCCATTTCTGAATCGCTCGAAGCGGCCGTCAACCGGCTGACGCCGCAATGGACCGCCCAACTCTCCCAAACCCGCATTCAGACCGCCGTCGGCGTCTTCGCCTGCACCACGCTGGCGAGCCTCTTCGCCCTCCGCGCGATGGCCGACGACCCCCAGAAGCCGTGGTGGTCGGCCGGGGCCCTCCTCGCACTTTCCGCCCTGGGCATCGCCCTCGCAGGCTGGGCGCCGCGGCGGGGCCTCGCCTATCTGGCCGGCGTCGAGGCCTGCCTCGCGGTGAGTGTCTGGTGGATGGCACTGCACTACCAGGCGGCCGCCACGTTCGCGGGCAACCTGACCAATCTGCTAAACGTCAACGTCGTCGCCCTGACCCTCGCCGGCCTCGCCTGGTTCGTCGTGGAGCGGAAGGTCCTCCGCCGCAAGCTCGCCGCCGCGAGCCTCGGGGCGGGGCCCGTCTTCCATCATGCCGTCGCCGCGTTGTGCACCGTCGTGATCACAACACTGGCCGCAGCGGCGCTGTACCACGATGCGATCGAGCGCCCGATCAGCGCCCTGGCACTGCCGAGTTGGTTGGCCTGGTTCCTTGCGGCGGGCCTGATGCTCACCGGCACCGTCCGTCCCACGTTCCGCCACGTGCCCGCGGGCCTGTACGTGCTGGGGCTCGCCGCGGTCGGCCTGATCCTCGCCCAAAGCAACCTGTCGCCGCGCACGCTGGCCTGGGCGTTGTCCTTGTCGCTTGCCGGATACGTCCTGCTCACGTCGATCGTCGCCCGTTTATGCACGCAACTCGATCGTGACGGGTCTGCGCGATTCGGCGAAACCGCGTGGCTGCCGGAGGCCGAACTGGTCCTCACCGCCGCGGCGATCCTCCTGGCCGGTTACGTCAGCCTGACCGATCTGGAGCTGCCCGTCCGCATGCTGGTTGTCGTCTCCCCATTGCTTTGTGCCGCCGCGGCGGTGCTGCTTCCGGCCCGCGACCGCCGGGGGATGACTGAGGCCGGCGCATGCGCTTTGCTCACGATCGCTGCCGTGCTCTTCGCTTGGGTCTGGATTCCCTCCGAGTCAGGGGCAGGCCTACTCGACCGGTCGGTCGGCGTGATCGCGGCAATCGGCGCCATGACCGTTGTCGCCAGCGCTACAGTGGCCTGGGCCAGGCCGGGACCTTCATGGATGATCGCCGTTGGGCACGTCGGCGCCGGCTCAACCGGCCTCGCCGCCGTCCTTCTGACCTACTGCTCCGCGCACGAAGTGTTTGCCCTGGTGGGCGGCAAGTCCGTGGAGTTCAGCCAGCGGGCTGTGGTTACGCTGCTGGCTGCACTGGCGGTGATGGCGGCCTGCTGCATCGCCTTCGCCCTTTTCGATCGCCTCGACCCCTTCCGCCTCCCCCCGGCGGCCAGGGAAACCTACGTCTACGTCGCCGAGGGGCTCGCCGCGCTGCTCGCCCTGCACATCCGGGCCTCTATGCCCTGGCTGTTCACCGGTTTTATCACCCAGTACTGGCCCATCCTGGTGATGGCCCTGGCGCTGACCGCCATCGCCGTCGGCGAAATCTGTGACCGCCTCGGGATCCACGCGGCGGCCCGGCCGCTCGGACGCACGGGCCTGTTCCTCCCGGCGCTTTCCCTGCTCGACTTCTTCCTCATGGCCTCGCGGGTGGACTTCGCAATTGTCCTCCTGACGTTCGGAGCGCTCTACGCGGTGCTGGCCGGGCTGCGGCGTTCGGTCGTGTTCGGCTCAGTCGCGGCGGCGGCGCTGATCGCCAGCCTCTGGCACCTGCTGCACCACACGCCCGGGCTCGGTATCACCCGCCATCCGCAGCTCTGGTTCATCCCGCCTGCGCTGGCCGCGTTCGCCGCGGGGCATCTAAACCGGGCCCGGCTCGACGCGAAGCAGCGCGCTTCCTTGCACTACGCCTGCCTGTTCGCCGTCTACCTGTCGTCGACCGCGGACATCTTCCTGGTCGGCGTGGCCCAGGCGCCCTGGCTGCCCTTGGTGCTGGCGGGCCTGTCGGTCACAGGCATCCTCGCCGGCATTGCCTTCCGCATCCGTTCATTCCTGCAAATGGGCACCGGGTTCCTGTGCCTCTCCCTGCTGACGATCATCTGGCACGCAGCCGCCAACCTCGGCTGGACCTGGGTCTGGTACGTCGCCGGCATCGCCCTGGGCCTGGCCCTGATCACCATCTTCGCCCTCTTCGAAAAGAAACGCACTCAAATGACCGCCCTCCTCGAAGAAGTAAGACGCTGGCCCGACTGACGCCGCAATTGAAAAAGGTGTCAGAATGAACTCCGCCGCGCCCGGGACTGGGCCGGCCCGTCGAGGTCACGCCCGACGGGGATCGGTCGGCCCGCTGCTCCCTCCAGCCGAATCGATCCGCCGCACCCGGCCCGACCGCGCCACCAGCATTACCCCGCGCCGAAATCTGAAATCCTAGAATCCGAAATCTGAGATTCCAAAATCCGCAACCCCCGACTCGACCTGTCGACCTGTCCATCAACCTCCGCCGGCTACCGAGTCACGACGATACACGACACGAACCAACGACGCGATCAGCTCATAGAACACGCATGCGCCGTGCCGCTCATTCCTCCAACCGCTCCAGCGCCGTCCGGGCCGGCGCGTCATCCGGATCCCGCGCCACCGCCCGCCGGTAATGCTCCACCGCATCCTCGACGTTGCCCACCCGCTCCAGCGCCACCGCCAAGTTGTAGTCCAATCGCGGCAGATCCGGCGCGACCGCCACCGCCCGTCGATAGCAAGCCACCGCCTCCGCATACCGTCCCTGTAGCGCCAACGCCTGGGCCAGGTTGTAGTTCGCCTCGCCCGACTGCGGAAACTCCTCCACCGCAAAGGCGAAATACTCCGTCGCCGCCGCCAACTCCCCACGCTGCGCCAGCGACGTCCCCACGTTCATCCACGCCAGCGCATCCAGCCGCCCACGCTCGTACAGCGGCCAGTTCGACACGACCGCCAGCACGACCGCAACCACCGCCGCACACGACACCGCCCGCCAGCGCCGCTGACCGATCCGATCCCACGCCCACACCAGCCCCGCACCCGCAAACGGAACCATGAGCACCGCCAGCGGAAACCGGTACCGCGCCATTACGTAAAACGCCGCCACTGCAACCGCCATGCTCGCCATCAGCGCGTACAGCAGCCAAAGCCGCCGCCAATCCCGCCGCGTCGCCACCACCCCCACCCCGGCCAGTGGAACGAGCACCCCGAAATGCCACATCGGGCCCAGCGCCGCCAGCACGTATGACAGCCCCTCGTACACGTACTGGCCCTCCACGTCCGACACTTCGTACGCGTTGACCGTCATCAGCAGCTTCCGCCCCATCAGCCGCGCCCACCGCCCCGGGCCGGCCCGGATGTCCGACCACGCCCGCCGCATCCAATAGTCCGACACCTCCTCCGGGCTCAGCTCCCGCCCCACGTCTCGCTCCGCCAGGGCCGTCGCATCCGCCCGCTCGAACGCCGGCGTCTCATGCCCCCGTACCAGCGGCCGGTACCGACCCGTCGCCTCCGCGCTATTCCCGATATAGAAGTTCGGTCCGGCCTGGAACGTCGTCACCGACCACCCCCCGTCCACCGCCGCGTTCCGCGCCGCCACCGGACCGAGGACCACGACGACGCCCACTAGGTACGCCACCACCCCGACCCACCACCTGGAAGTGTCATTACGTGGCACTCGCTCGCTGCATCCGCCTTCACGCTCCGGGGGGCCATCGGCGGGCGCCAGCTTGCCCGTGCTGGACGTCAGTCCACCCGCTGATTCAATCCGCTCAGTCGCGCCTCTGCTCCGATGCGCAACCAGCACCCACATCAGAACCAGCGGCACCCAGACCAGCGCGTTCTCCCGCACCAGACACAGCAACCCGACAAGAACGCCAATCGCCCCGAACCGCCACACCGCCTCCCCCGAGCCGCGGGCTTCAGCCTGCGCGAAGCTTGCGCCGTTCTGGGCCCCGCCGCGCATCCTCGCACACACTCCCGTCAGCCCCGCGACCAGCGCGCAGGTGAGAAACCCGCCCAACGACGCCTTCTGCACCATCCCGTCGAACATGATCGCCGGCGGATACAGCGCCCACATCAGCCCGGCCAGGATACCCGACCGTTTACCGAACAGACGTGTCGCCGCCAGACACAGCAACCCCGCCGCCATCGCGCCCCAGGCCGACTGCACAAGCCGGATGACCCACACCCCGTCCCCGAAAAGCTTGAAGATCACCGCCAGCGTGTACGGATACAGAGGCGCCTGGTAGAACGCCTCGTCGCCGATCCAGTCCCCCGCCACGATCCGCTGCGCCCACGCTTGGTACGCGGCCGCATCGCCCACCAGCTCCTGCACCAGCGGCGCATCCCGAGTCTCGACCAAGTACACCACCCGCACCGCGAGCGCAACGACGACGACAACGATGACCGACCCGAATGGTCTTGCTCGATACTTAGTGCCACCATCTGTCACTAAACGGGCCGCCTGATCCCCGCCGGAAGCCACGCCGCCGCCAACCATGCCGCACTCTACCCCGACCCCGCACCAACCACACCGACCACCATTATCCCAACCGGCCACGACGCCCCCCGGCCCCGAACCACAAATCAGAAACGGAGTGATTGTGCTTGGTACTGTGAAATAGTCGTGGTTATTTTATGTTTGTCGTAGTGTCTGTCATGCTTTTACTAGCATACTCCTGAAACGAACGCGTTCCGATTGACTACGCATGCGTAGCGCTGTTCGATATCCGTCGTTTCACGTGAAACAGAGCTCCCGACCCGTCGTTTGCGGGCGCCGAACCACGAGCGTGGCCCAAGCCGATGCCCAATCTTCGGCATCGAGTCCCGACGGCCCGGACCGGACGAACGGGAACACCGAGTGCCACCGAATGGCACGAATGGATGCGGGCGACCGGTCCACGCCCGGTCAAAAGAGCGGATAGCCGTGTGGCCACCGCGCCGCCACGCCGTCGCTACCACGAAGATCCGTGCCGGCCCGAAGCACCATCGCGGAACCGCCCGCCAACAACGAAAGCCTCGACCATCCCGTGTCGCCGTGTTTTCCGCAGAGCGAAATCACGATCTCGGGACATGTCGCCGATCGACAGGCCCGGACGGTCAACCAACAGGACTCGTTTCACGTGAAACAAACGGCCCAGCGGCCCCAACCCGCGGCTAGGGCCGCCTGAAACAACCAGGCGGCCCAACTTCGTTGGCGACTGGGAAGCGACGTTCCTGGTCCAAAACTGCCTCCTACGACCTCCGGATGGCGGGCGGTGATAGAATGATTGCGAGCGGGGAACCGGGTGGTAGACTACAAAGTCGCGGTGTCCGGGCCGGACGGTACTCGAAGGATGCCGGCCTACGCGGCGCCGCAAGACTCGTCGTAGGCCCTTGACTGGCAAGGAGGTCAACATGGCGAAGGCAACCCGCCGCCTCGGGAGGGGGCTCGACTCCCTCGTCTCACCAATCCTCGACACCAATCCGGAGCCGCATGCCGTGGCATCGCCATCGCTTGCCGCCGAACCCCAGCGCCCGGGGCCGCCTTCGATCGGGGTGCCACCAGCCGGTCCCGGCCCGATGACCATCCCCATCGACGCGATCGAGCCAAACCCGTTTCAGCCACGCGAGGTGATCGACCGGGAGGCGCTCGAGAAGCTCAAGGAGTCAATCCGGCGGTCTGGGCTTCTCCAGCCGGTGGTTGTGCGACGGAACGGTCAGCGGTACCAGATCGTGGCTGGAGAGCGGCGGTGGCGGGCCGCTAAGGAATGTAGCATTGATTATATTCATGTAGTAGTTAGAGACGCAACGGACGAGCAGATGCTCGAGTTGGCGCTGGTGGAGAACATTCAACGAGAGGATCTGAACCCGATCGAGCGGGCCCGGGCCTATCGGCAGTTCGGGTCGCAGTTCGGTTTGACGCCGGAGCAGATCGGCGAGCGCGTGGGCGAGGATCGCAGCACGGTGACGAACTACATCCGCCTGCTCGAGCTGCCGGAGGAGATTCAGCGGCTGGTGGGGGGCGGCGGGCTGAGCATGGGGCATGCTAGGTGTTTGTTAGGGATATCGAACGAGCGGCGGCGGCTGGAGCTGGCCCGGTCGGCGGCGAACGACGAGCTTTCGGTGCGGGCGTTGGAGCATATCGCGCGGCAGGAGCGCCAGCGGCCGGGGGTGGGGGTTGAGCAGCGGGAGAAGCAGGAGCGGGTGGTTTCGGCTCATGTGCGGGACATGGAGCGGCGGTTCGAGGAGGCGGTTCGGACGAAGGTGACGATTGTGGAGGGGAAGAAGAAGGGCACGGGTCGGATCGTGCTGGAGTACTACACGTTCGACGATTTCGGCCGCATTGCCAAGCTGCTGGGGGTGAGGCCCGAGTAGGAAGTGAGTGCCACGTCATGGCACGACGAGCCGCGGGACGCCGGCCGCGGGAGTACGCTGCCAGCCGCGGGTCACAAATAGGTGGCTGTCCCCAGGCCGATCGGCGGCTGCCGAAGAAACATGTCCGCCTTGGGGGCGGACATGCCACACAGGGCCGAGGAGCGTAGGGCGCGGCCCGGCCGCACCGATTGTTGTCGTGGAACCAAGGCCCAACGCGGGCCGTACCCGCCGATTCAATCGGCGCCGACGATGAGGGAGTGGAAGGCGGCGTAGTCTTCGAGGGAGATGTAGCCGGTGGCGTCGAAGTCGAAGGCCCAGCAGCGGCAACGTTCCTTGTGGGGACAACCCGATTCTGACCGACCCTTGTGGGACCGACTTTCCAGTCGGTCACCGAAGCTGTTCTTGAGTTCGCCGGCGTCGCGGAGGTCGAAGCGGCCGTCGGCGTTGGCGTCGCCTTGGATGTAGGTGTACGCGACGGGATCGGGGTGCAGGCGCCAACAACAGCGGATGGCGGCACGGTTCGAGGCCGAAGGCGGATGCGCGACAAAGCGCGAGCGCGCGGTGCGGTTTTGGTGCTAATCCATGTATGGGTCAATCCCACGCTGTCATTTAGTCCGCCCGAAGGCGTTTTGGAAGTCGGCGAGGTCGGTGTCGGCGTCGGCGTCGAAGTCGGCGAAGCGACAGCCGGGCCCGGCGTCGTTGTCCGGTCCGCCGTTGATCCCGGGGCGGACGTTGGTGAGGCATTCGTGGAAGAAGTAGAAGTCAGCCAGGGTGACAAAAGCGTCGCTGTCGAAGTCGCCGCTGCCGTCGTCTGGGATCCGACCGTACCTGAAGTAGTCCCACCAGGTTTCGTTCGGAAGAAACCACGAGCTACCTTGCCAAGTAATCCGCGAGTCATAAGCCGGAAACGGCCCTACGAGAACGCCTTCATCGATGAGGTAGCCGTCAATAAAGAACGCGTACCGGTCCGGATACAGCTCGATCCGGTACGTGTGAGGGACGCCCGGCTCGATCTCGATGAAGGAGCTCCCAACGTCGAGGTCGCGGAGGAACCTGACGAGGTCGCGAGTGACGGTGATGTGGTAGATAACCGGGCAGGAACAGCCGACGGCGACGAGCGCGGTCGCGCCGCCCAAAATCTCCGACCGGTCCCCGTCCGTGACGACGCGAAACTCCTCGAAGAACGGCGTGGTACCGTTAAAGGGTTCGAGCGAGCGGCGGTACACGTCGCGCCCCCCGCCGGGACCCGGCGGACACGCTTCCAAGTCAAGCTTTTGGTGATACCAGCCGTCCTCGTTCCAGGTATCCGGCTTGCAGTACTGAAGGAGCGGGCCCCACCCCTCGCTAGCGGGGTCGGAGCAAAACTCGGACGAGAAGACTTGTGCGTGCGCCGGTGCCGCTGCGAGCGTCAGCAGCAGGCACATCGCTCCAGCGGGTATCGAGTCGGTTCTCATTCGCGTGTCCTGGGCGCTTCATCGCGTTCGAGCCACACCGGGGGATTATACCACGGCGGGCCATCAAGAAGTTCGATAAGGCAAGGACGTGACTCTTCACCCGCGGCCGCAGACCTTGGCGAAAGACGGCCCGGAAGCAGCGTCAGGGTCGCGGGACCTGACCGGTGGCCGCGGATCGTTTGTCGTCATACAATGGCCGGTTCGCGCCGGGGCGGGTCGTGACCGCCCGGCGTGCTCGTGGTCGCGACGAGAGCCGGCTGCTTCATGGTCATACTGCACGCGATCTGGACGAAGTCCGAGCTGCACCTGTGGGGGGAGCGTCGCGGGCACGCCGAAATCGAGGCAGCCGGCGTAGCCGCTGCCGGAGCGTTCGCCGTAGGCGAACCCGACCGCTTCGCGCTGAGCGCCCAGGAACTGCGGCGGCGGCTCGGCGACGTCTTCGACTCCCTGCTGATCTCGCAGGCGCGGGATTCCAATCTTGTCCTGAGGCTGCCTCACGCCAACGGCCGGCTGCTCCATTCCTCGCACGCCCTGGCAGCACCGAACGAGTCCGCGGAGGACGCAGGTCTGACCCTCGCACCGCACTCGGTCACGACGCTCACCTTCGAGCCGTCGGACGTCCTGGACCTGTTGTGCGGAGAGGTCCGCCTGCCCACGTGTTACGGCGCGGGCCAGGAGGCGTCCGACGGGATGTACACGGCCGCCTCGATTGAGTACTGGCGACGAGCGGCCGGGCTGGTGCGGGAGTTGCTGGCCCGGCAGCAGTTCGTTCCGGCCGTCCATCGGTCATCGGACGGCGCCTGCCACGGCTACTGGCGGGCCATCGTCAGCGATGCGGAGGTGGCCCGGCGAATCGGACTGCTGATTGCGGCGATGCCGCCGGTGTGCCGGGCGTTCGACACGGACGCGGGCCGGGCGCATCCGGCGGCGCTGGTCGAGAGCTTCCTGTGGAAGGCGGTGGATGGGCTGGTCCGGCGGTGCGTGGCGTCGGATGAGCTGACGCACGGAATCTGCGACCGTGACGGTGACAACCCGCTGAAGATGCGCTGGCTCCGTTCGCTGGTGGCACCGGATTCGCGAATCGCCGGCACGCCGGAGGAATGCGCGGAGATCTACGATCGTGTGCAATCTTGGACGGCGAATCTGGAACCGCAGCGCGCCGCCAGGCTCTTCACGACGAGCTTCCGGATCCAGTCTCCGGAGGTCGATCCAGACGACGGCGTACCCTACTGGCAGCGGCCGTGGAGCCTGTCCATTCACCTTCAATCAGTTAACGAGCCGAACCTGATTCTGCCGGCGGAACAGGTGCTGAGCCCGCGGTCTGGCGAGCTGCGAATCCTCGGCGAGCCCGCGGAGCAGGCCCGGCAGCAGCTTCGTGCGGACCTTCAGCAGGCGTCGCGGCAGTTCCAGCCTCTCGGCAAACTGCTCGAGGCGGGGCTTCCGTCGCAGTGTGAATTGTCGTTGGATGAGGCCTACTCGTTCCTGCGGGACGCTGCCCCTGTACTTTGCAGCGAGGGCTTCGGGGTCCAGACGCCGCGCTGGTGGCGCGACAGCGGCTCACGACTCGGGCTTCGGCTGGACGTTCGCCCGGTCGACGAATCGGCGGGCCTGTCGGCCGGGGCGAAGATGGGTCTCGACGCGCTGGTCGAGTATAACTGGCGGGCGGCGCTGGGCGACGAGGACATCTCCGACGAGGAGCTCGCCCGCCTGGCCGAACGTCAGCAGCCGCTCCTGCGCCTCCGCGGACAGTGGTTCGAAGTTCAGCCGACGGACATCCAAACTGCCATTCGCTTCCTGGAGCGGGGCCGCAGCGGCCGGTCGACGGTGTTCGAGGCGCTGCGGCAGATCTACCTGTCTGACGACCAGCGCACCGGCCTGCCGGTCACTTCGCTTCGCAGTCACGGCTGGCTGAGCCGGCTGCTCGATGGCGACGACGGGGCCCAACGGCTTGACATGCTTCCACAACCGCCGACGTTCCACGGCACGCTGCGCCCGTATCAACTCAAAGGCGCCAGTTGGTTCGCGTTTCTGTCGCGTCTGGGCATTGGCAGCTGCCTGGCGGACGACATGGGGCTGGGCAAGACGATTCAGCTCATCGCCCTGCTGCTTGCGGAGCGCGAAGGCGGCGCGTCGCCGGGCCCCACGCTGCTCATCGTACCGACGTCCCTGGTGGGCAACTGGCATCGGGAGCTCGCCCGATTCGGGCCGTCGCTGCGGGCCGTCGTGCATCACGGGCTCGAGCGGCGCACGGGCGAGGCGTTCGTCGACCAGGCCGGTGCCAGCGATGTCGTCATTTCCACCTATGCCCTGACCTACCGCGATTTCGAACACCTCAGTGCCGTGCAGTGGCACCGCGTGGCTCTGGACGAGGCTCAGAACATCAAGAACCCCGCCGCCAAGCAGACCGTGGCGACGCACTCGCTCCGCGCCGTCCACCGCGTCGCCATGACTGGAACGCCGGTCGAGAACCGGCTGAGCGAGCTTTGGTCGATCATGGACTTTCTCAACCCCGGGTTCCTGGGCCCGGCGGCGGAGTTCCGTCGGCGGTTCGCGATCCCCGTCGAGCGATACGGCGACGCAGCTGCGGCGCGTCGCCTGCGGCAGTTGATCCGCCCGTTCGTTCTGCGCCGCGTCAAGGACGACCCGAACATCGAAGTCGATCTGCCTGAGAAGATGGAAATGAAGGTCTATTGCAACCTGACCCAGGAGCAGGCGGGGTTGTACGAGGCCGTGCTTGGCGAGATGCTCGGTCAGATCGACGGGGCCGGCGGAATCCGGCGGCGCGGCCTGATCCTCGCCACACTGGTCAAGCTGAAACAAATCTGCAACCACCCGGCGCAGTTCCTGTCCAACGGTTCGGTTCTGAGCCGCCGGAGCGGAAAGTCGGACCGGCTGGTGGAAATGCTCGAGGAGGTCATCGCCGAGGGCGATCGGGCCCTGGTCTTCTCGCAGTTCCGCGAAATGGGCAAGCTGCTGGAACGTCAATTGAAGGAGACGCTCGGCATCGACGCCCTCTTTCTCCACGGCGGCACGCCGGCCCGCCAGCGCGACGAGATGATCCAGCGTTTCCAGGGTCGCCAGTTGGATACCCCCGTGTTCATCCTCTCGCTCCGTGCCGGCGGGTTCGGCCTCAACCTGACCGCGGCCAACCACGTATTTCATTTCGATCGCTGGTGGAACCCGGCGGTCGAAGATCAGGCAACCGACCGTGTGCACCGCCTGGGCCAGACGCGGCGCGTTCAGGTGCGCAAGTTCGTATGCATCGGCACGCTCGAAGAGCGTATCGACGCCCTCCTGGAGAACAAGCGGCAGTTGGCCGACACGATCGTCGGCAGCGGGGAGGACTGGCTGACGGAACTGTCCACGCAGCAGTTGCGCGACCTCTTTACCCTCTCGCGCGACGCGGTGATGGTGAGCTGATGGCGGACCGGATCAAGCAAGGCGGACGGGATCAAGCCGGATTGTCGAGGTCCGACCCCGTGCCGGCCATCTACCCGCCCGCCGAGCCGCTGGAGGCCGCGATGGACCGGTTCTGGAACGCCGGCCCGCAGCTCGAGGAGGTGCACGTGGATCCACGCCCGCCCGACCAGCCTCTCGAGGTGCTCGAACGGCTCGGCTCCTCGCCCTTCGAGCGCGGGCGGTTTCCGGTTGTGGGGTTTCTGGCGACAACCTATGAGCGGGTCAGCCGCTACGCGCTCGGCCAGCGTTGACAGCCCGCCCCGCGCCCGTTACTAGTTACACGCATTGCGGTGCGAAGAGCGGCGCGGGTGGTGATAACGCAGGCTGTCGCTGTCCCGGCCCGGATGGCCTCGCCGCCGACCTAGCTCAACGGTAGAGCACAGCTTTCGTAAAGCTGAGGTTGTGGGTTCGAATCCCACGGTCGGCTTTGGCATGCAGACCCCACCCTCACCTCGTTGACCTGCACCTCGTAAGCAGGACGGCGAGTTGGTCGGCGCGTTCAGGTCTTGCCGTCGTCCCGGCGAGCCCGCCGGCGCGGGGAGGTTGCTGGGAGGACCACCATGGCGAAGTCAGCCGAGGACATGACTGCGACGATGGCCGCCAACCTGAAGGAAAAGACCGGCAAATCGCTCGACGAGTGGGTCCGCATCGCCAGGGGCGGCCAGCTCGACAAGCACGGGAAGATCGTCGCGTTTCTCAAGTCGGACCACGGGCTCACGCACGGCTACGCGAACCTCGTCGCCGCAACCGCGCTTCAGGCAACCGGCGGCGGCCCACCGGCGGAGGGCGATGCACTGGTCGCGGCTCAGTACGGCGGCGCGAAGGCCGCCCTGCGGCCCGTCTATGACAAGCTGATCGTCGCGGTCGGCAAGTTCGGCACGGACGTGGAGATTGCGCCGAAGAAAACCTACGTCAGCCTGCGGCGCAGCAAACAGTTCGCTCTGCTCCAGCCGTCCACCGCGACGCGGATCGACGTGGGCATCAACCTCAAGGGCGACGCGCCGACCAAGAGACTGGAGGCGTCCGGCAGCTTCAACGCCATGGTCAGTCACCGCGTTCGGGTAGGCGATGCCGACGAGGTCGACAAGGAACTCGTCGGCTGGCTCAAGGCAGCCTACGACCGGGCGTAAACCGCGCGAGATGCGTCAGCTCGGAGGAGCCGTCACTGCCGCGCGGCGATGAGTTCCCGCATCTTCTGCGAGATCGGGTGCGAGCCTCCGTCGTAGTTGGACATGACCGCCGCGGTGTGTCCCGAGTCGAGAAACATGTCGAGGCTCGAGCTGATGCCCGGGAAGCCCCCACTGTGGCCGACGATCCGGTCGCCCGGCCCGCCGCGGACTCCGAAGCCGAAACCATACTCGGGTGACTTCAACTCGGGCTTGGCCGACCAGACAAGCTCGGTGTTTTCGGCGTTGAGCAGCTTGTGTCCGCGGAGGGCGATGTCGAAGCGCAGCAGGTCCTCGACCGTCGAGAACCCGCCGCCGGCCGGGCCCCCTCGCACCACGTGTTTGTAGAGATTGTTCGTCCACCCCTCGCCGTCGTCCGTCTGCTCGCGCGAATACCCGATCGCCAGGTTGGGCACCGGCTTGTCCATCTCATAGCAGTCGGAGTTGGTCATCCCGGCCGGCTTGTAGATGTTCTCGCGGATGTACGCGAAGTAGTTCTGCCCGCTGGCCTTTTCGATGACCACGCCGAGCATGAACATGCCCGTGTTGCTGTATTGCCAGTCGGTTCCGGGCTCGAAGGCCAGAGTCGAATCGCGGATGAGCGGCTTGTAGTCGTCCAGCTCGCGGAACATCGCCCGCGACGACTGCTCGTACACATCGTTGAAGTAGCTGCCCAGGCCTGAGGTGTGTGTGAGCAGGTGCTTGATCCTGATCTTGCCGGTGATCTCCTGAGGGAGCCAGTCGGTCGAGGCGAACTTGCTGAGCGGATCGTCGAGCGAGAGCTTGCCGCGCTCCACGAGCTGCATGACCGCCACGCCGGTGAACATCTTGTTCATCGATCCCAGGTTGAACTTGGTGTCGATGCGGTTGGGCACGTCGAACCGCTTGCTCGCCTGACCATGCGCGGCCTTGAACAGGATCTTCCCGTCCTTGGCCAGCAAGACCGTTCCGGAGAATGCATCCGCGTCCGCCAGGCGCTGAACGAACGCCTTCAGCTCCTCGACCATCTCGGCCTCGGAGCGCTTCTTCGCCGGCGGAAGGTCGCTCGGCGGACGGGCCGGCGCGAACTGCAAGCCCGCGATCCGGTGCGGCGCCTCCGACTCGATGTTCATCACGAACGCCTGCCACGCGCCGGTCAGCTTGTTGCGGACGATCACCACGTACTCGGTGTCCGGTGTCGGGTCCTCGTATCTGCGGATGCCGTAGAACTCGAACCCGCGGCTTTGGTTGTAGACGTCGGCGAAGACGCTCAGGTGCTCCTCCATAGGGGCGAAGTCACGGAACTCCTCGCTGAACCGCTCCGCTACGAAAGCCATGACCTTCGCCGGATCGTTGGCGTTGACCGTCTCGAGCAACTCCCGGATTCGCGCCCCGGCCACACCCGAGGGCATCTCCTTGACATCCTCGTACGCCCCTCGGGGCTGCTGGCCCCAAGCCGATCCGGCCGTGGCCGCCATCACGCCCAGAACCAGAAACGAACCAACCGCCATTGTCGAACGATTCAGCACGTCAGTTCTCCATTGAAAGCCCGGAGTTCCCCCCGGTCGATTGCGAGCGTGGCAGGCTCGCGAACGGGCCTCGCTGCTTATACGGCGGGCGGTGCCCCATGTTAGGACGTTCGGAAGTGGCGCCGCCCGTCGGCAAAAATGTCCATCATCCGGCATCGGGCGACCGGCGGGGGCATCTTCTTCGGCGCAGCAAGCGCGGAAACGGGGACCGGACGCTGATTTGCCCCGGTTTCGGGAGCCGGGGAAGTGCCGCTAACGGGGTGAGCCGGCGAGTTCGGGGACCAGCCAGGCACGTGACGATTCGGCTCTGTGCGGGGACTTCACCTCGCGCGCCGGGACGCCGACGACCGTGGACAGCGGCGCCACGTCGTCGATCACGACGGCGCCGGCGCCGATCGTGGCCTCGTAGCCTACGCGGATGCTCTGAATGATGGTCGCCCCGATCCCGACGAACGCGCCGGACTCGACCGTGACCCGTCCGGCCAGCCGCGCTCCCGGACAGATGTGGGTGGCGGTGCCTATCAGCGACTCGTGATCGACGATGCACCCCGTGTTGAGGATAACCGAATCGCCGATCTGGCAGTGGGCGCACACCAGCGCCCCCGCTGCCACCACGATGTTGCGACCCAGACTGACGTTGCGGGCCAGGTTCGCGGACGGATGGATGGCGTTGATTAGCGTGAACCCGATGCGATCGAGCTGATCGGCCAGTGCCCGGCGGGCCCCATTGTCACCCACAGCCACGACCGCCGAGTGAACGCCGAGTTCGTCGCCCAAACGGGGCAGGTCGTCCGGGCCTCCGCGGACCTCGAGGCCATCGATGCGCCGTCCCAGAAGTGCCGGGTTCGAGTCGATGAAGCCGACAACGTCGTAACGGCCCGCCTGCGCCAGAATGTCCAGCACCACGCGCCCGTGTCCACCGGCACCCAGGATCACACACTTCGTACCGTTTGTCACCGTCTTCGCCCTATCCGCCATCACGGCCTGTGGTTCATTGGGGCCGCCGGCGGGCGCACGGCCTCCCTAGTTCTTATCGGAAAAGCGGGCGGCGCACTGGACCGCAGGTCGCGGCGGCCGAACCGCAGATCAGCGCCTACGGCCCTTGGAACGCCGATTCCGGAGCAGGAACACCCAATAATGAGGATGCCGACGGGCGAGTGACCGCTAGAATAATCAGGCACGTGCGGGAACCGCCAGGCCCACGTTAGTCCGGGTTGATGTCGATGCCGCAAACCGTAGAAAACGCCATATCCGCGTTCTTCCGCCCGCCGTTCCTGGTGGCCGTGGTCCTGCTGGGGACGGCTGCGCTGGTCGCGGGCCCGATCGCGTCACGCTTTGACCTGCGGTTGAGCAAGGACCCGCTGCCGCTGAAGAAGCCGCTGACCGCCCTCGACGCCTCGTCCCTCTACCCGTACCACATCGTCGAGCGGCACGTCATGCCGCCCGCGGTCGTCGAAGCGCTCGGGACGGACCAGTACGTGAGCTGGACGCTCGAGGATCCGAACCGGCCCGCCGACGATCCGCTGCGCTTCGTCAATCTCCTGGTGACCTATTACACGGGCGGCTCCAACCTCGTTCCGCATACGCCGGATGTGTGCTACCTCGGCTCGGGGTATTCACCGAAGCAGGCCCATGAGAACGAAGACGTTCCCAACCGCGCCCCCGGACTCGACGTGCAGGCGCTCCCGCTTCGAATCTGCACGTTCGTCAAGACGGCGGTTTTCAATCGCGACGAGGTCTCCGTCGTGTACACCTTCTTTGCGAACGGTCACTTCGTGAACACGCGGACGGGCGTGCGGATGGCGATCAACGATCCGACCGATTCATTCGCGTACTTCAGTAAGGTCGAATTGAGCTTCCCGCGGGCCACCCGCACCCAGTGCCTCGAAGGCTCGCGGCAGGTATTCGAGAGCCTGCTCCCCGTTCTGGCCCGCGACCACTGGCCCGACCTCGAAGCCGCCGAGGCCGCCACGCGGACCGAGCCGGACTGACGCCCGCGTCCGCACGCCGACACGTTCGCCATGGTAAATGACCTCCCCGTCCGCAGAACCGGTCCGTGTGCATTGGACCGATTAGCGGATGCGCAGGTTTTGCGCGTGCCGGAGTCTGGTCGTCCTTTGGCAAGAAACGGCATGCGTGCGGGCCCAGGCGCATTCGCGTCGATCCTCGGGCTCAACGGCCCGGGCGACCGGACCGATAGAACATGCGAACGGAACCGGTCGAGGCCCGGGAGGACCAGATCATGCAGATCGAACCGATTGGCGGTGTCGTACGCGGCGCCGACTTGACGCGGCTCTCAGCCGTCCGACACGCCGAGCCCCGGCGCACACTGCACCGCGTCGAGCAGATCGGGCGCCAAGCGACCGCCGACGAGCCGCCCGACTCACGCGCGACCGAACCGGCGGATCAGCCGACCGAGCGTGACCACGCTGTTGGGGGCGTTATCCGGTTACTGGAAGCGGGCCACTTCCGCGGCGTTGCGGACGTGCGCCTTCGGACGATCTTCTTCGACGAGCTTGCACAACGGGCCCAGGAACGCACGGCGGCTGAGGCGCAGCAACTCGCGGCCGGGTTCACGGAATCCGTGACCGCCGCCTCGGAGCAGGCCTTTGCCGCGCTGGCAGGGGATGACGAGGCCAACGCGGCGCTGGCGGATCGATCCGCAGCGTTTGACGCGGCCGTGCAGTCGGCCGTTGAGGAGGCCGTGGCGTCCGGTTCGCTCGACCTCGCGGCGCTCGAGACGGCCATACGAGACGCGTTCGGCGTCCTGGTCGAAGACCTGCGCGGCTTGTTCGCATCACCCGAGCCGTCGACCGAGCCGGCCCCTGCCGCTGCCGGCAACGTCGAGCGGCCCGACGATTCGGGAACGATTGCGGTAAGTGCAGCTACGGCGCGGACCGCAGTCGATGCGGAGGCGACGACCGATCTGTCGCCGCAGGCGGTCGAGCCCGTCGCCCCGGACGGACCGCAGGCCCCGGCGGATGAGCCGGCGCCGACGGTCGTGAGTCCGCTCGAGCCCCAGGTGACGCAGCCGGAGTCCGCCTTCGACGATGCCCTTGCGATTCTGACCGCGGCCTTTGATGAAGCGTTGGCGTCGCTGCTTGGCTCGCTCGAGCAATCCGTGCAACTGCCCGACCCGAGCCCGCCGCACGGCAGCGGTTCGGCTTACGACAGATTCCTCGCCGAGTACGACCGCCTGCGCGCAACCGGCAGCCTCATCGTCGATGCGAGCGCGTAGGTCCGGTCCGAGGGCGCTCGGGGTTGGGAATACCCACCAGTCCGGCCCGATCGTCGTGAAGGGCGGCGTGCGTCGAACAAAACGCAGTGCGACCAGGCTCCCGATGTCCCTTCCACGTCGATATCGTCCGGGCGGTAACGCGCTCGGATACGCAATGCTCACTGTTGCGGTCACAGGGTGCATCGACCTGGCCCCGGACCGCACCACCGGCACGATGAGCGATTCGTTCGTGGAAGACGCGGACCCAGCGGTCACCGAGCTTCCCTTCGTCGAGAAGGAACTTCTCGTCCTGCCCTATCCCGGTGCCGACGCGGCCGGTCTTGCAGCGGCGTTCGACCAGGCCGGCGCTGCCGTCATCGACGAGCTGCCCGAGATCGACCTTGCGGTGCTCGAGGTCGCGGATGGCGACCTGGCCCGGGCCGCCGGGGCGCTCGCGGCGAGTGGCTTGATCGAAACGGTCCAGAAGAACTACGTCTTCACGGCCCAGCTCATCCCGGACGATCCGCTCTTCGGCGGGCAGCCCCACCTCGACCAGATTTCGGCCCCACAGGCCTGGAACCTGAGCGTCGGAGACGAGTCGATCCCGATCGCCGTCGTGGACACCGGCGTTGACGCCACACACCACGACCTCGCCGCCAAGGTCGTCGGCGGGTGGAACGTCCTCGACGATACCCCCGACTCCTCCGACGTTGCGGGGCACGGGACCCAGGTCGCCGGGATCGCGGCGGCCGCGTCCAACAACGCGACCGGCGTCACCGGTGTGGCGTGGAAGAGCCCGATTCTCGCCGTGCGGGTCACCAACGACAGCGGGCGTGCCACGTCGCGGCACATCGCCGCCGGGATCGTGTGGGCCGCGGCCCACGGCGCCCGTGTGATCAACGTCAGCTTCGCTCCGCTCTGGTCGAACCGGGTCGTTCGCGCGGCCGCCCAGACGGCGTTCAACCGTGGTTCGCTCGTCATCATCAGCGCCGGAAACGGCGCCGGGCTGACGGCCAGCGCCGGATATCGTGAGGCGCTTTTCGTCGGCGCGATCGACAGCCTCAACGACGCGGCGAGCTTCACCGATCGCGGTCCGTTCGTCGACCTCGCCGCGCCGGGCGTCGGCATCCGCACCACGCAACAGCCCGAGGACTATGGTTTCGCAACCGGCACTTCGTTCGCGGCGCCGATTGTCTCGGGCGTGGCGGCGCTGGCCTGGTCGGTCAATCGGGAGGCTCCACCTGCCGCCATCACGCGCATCCTGGTCGACACCACGACCGACCTCGGACCCTCGGGCAAGGACAGCACGTTCGGCGCCGGGGCCGTCAACGCCGCGGCCGCCGTCGCCGCGGCGACACAGCTCACCGCGCACGATGACGTCACTCCGCCGACGCTGGCGATCTCCCGGCCCCTCGACGGTGCACTCCTCGTTCACCGCACGGCCGCCATCGTCTCGGCGAGCGATGACGTGGCCGTCCTCGGGGTCACGCTTTTCGTGGACGGAATCGCCGTCGCGACCGACACGCGGGCGCCGTACTACTTCGTGGTCGACCCGGCCCGGTTTTCGCCGGGCCGGCATGAGTTGGGGTTCGAGGCCGCGGACGCGTCCGGCAATCGATCGGCGCGACAGACCGTGGCGGTGACCTTCGACCCCGCCACCGGCACGTCCACCGCCGCCACCACCATCACGTTCCGCGCCCCGGCCGACGGCACCGTGCAGTCCGGTGACGTGGACATCCACGCCAGCATCCGCGACGACGACGGCCTCGCCGTCGTGGAGTGGTTCGTCGACTCCGCCTCTGTCTGGGTCGCATCGGTGTCCGGGACCGGATCGGGCCTGAGCTTCATCTGGCGAAGCGACGAGTTCGACGCCGGCGAGCACCTGATCACCCTCGTCGTGACCGACGCCCGCGGCGTCCAGACCGCCGCCAGCCTCCGCCTCACCACCCGCTGACCCACCGGCCCCCCCGCGGCTCGCGGCTCGAGGCCCCGCGGGTGGGCTTGACGGGGGTGGGCGGGTGTGCGACAGTGAAGGGCTCGACCGGGCCAGCGGAGCGGATGGGCCCGGGCGGGTCTGTTCATGAACAAGGACGACGGAGCTTTCGCGTGTATGCCGTAATCGCCGACGGGTCGCATCAGTATCGGGTCGAGGTGGGCCAGACCCTCGAGGTTCAGCTCAAGGATCTTGCGGAGGGGGCGGAGCGGATCGAGTTCGATCGAGTGCTCATGGTCGGCGATCTGGAAAACGGCCCCAAGCTCGGTCAGCCGACGGTCGAGGGGGCGAAGGTGGTGGCCTCGGTCCTCGGGGAAATCAAGGGCGACAAGATCGTCATCCAGAAGTTCCGCCGCCGGAAGAACTCGTCGAGCAAGACCGGGCATCGCCAGCGGTACTTGCAGGTCAAGATCGAGACGATCGAGGTTTGAGCCGCCGGGTCACAGGCCTCACCACGCTGACAAGTCGCACCGATCGGATGCGTTTCGTCCGTCCCTTCCCGGCTTAGGTCCTACCTCAAGGCGGGTTTCCCAGCGTCCGAAAAGCAAGAGTCAGCGCACGATCCGTGCGCTGGCGGTGGAACCGTAAGGACGACCGATGGCCGGCCGACTAGCCGGGCCGACAAGCCCGGTCGGTCCCGCGGGACGGGTCTGTCCCGCACGAAGGGCGGGCCCCAAACGGAATCAGGCGATGCGCAAGGCGGCACTACAGCACCTGGTTTGTCCGACCACGCTCGGTCCGCTCACGTTGAGGGCGGCGGGGGAACGCGGAGGCGAGGTCGTCGAGGGCACGCTCTGCGCCGGCGCGGAGTCAGCCTACGAGATTCACGACGGCGTTCCGGATTTCTTCGCCGCGACCTCGACCCCCACTCAGACCACCACTTCGTTCGCCCAGAAGTGGAGCCGGCACAGTTATTACCGCAAACACACGGGGCGGTTCTACACGGACTGGTATCTGCAACGCTACGGGTTCTTCGACCTCGCCCGGCTGCGTGAGTTTCTCAGGCCCGCCCGGTTCATCCTGGACGCGGGAACGGGCACCGGGCGGGACGCGGCGAACTTTGCCGAGCACTCGTCGGCGCAGGTCTACGGCGTCGACGCGGCCCGCGAGGCACTGCGCGTCGCGCGGAAGGACGTTAGCCACGAGCGGGTCGCCTTCGTTCAGGCGGACGTGAACCGGCTGCCGTTTCCCGACGACTTCTTCGAGTTCATCAACTGCGATCAGGTGATCCACCACACCGCCGACCCCCGCACCGCATTCGAGCACCTGCGGGGCAAGCTCAAGTCCGGCGGGCGGATATGCTGCTACGTCTACAGGACGAAGGCGGCCCTGCGGGAGTTCGCCGACGACTTCGTGCGAGCGCAGATCGGCAGGCTGCCCATCGACGAGGCACTGAAAGTCTGCGCGGCGATCACGCGGCTGGGCAAGCAGCTTGCCGGGCTGAGGGCGACGCTCGAAGTCGAGGAAGACATTCCCGTCCTCGGCATCCGCAAGGGCACGTTCGACCTTCAACGCTTCGTCCACTTCAACGTGATGAAATGCTTCTGGAACGACGAGTTCGACTTCTTCACCAACAACATCATCAACTTCGACTGGTATCATCCGGAGTTCTGCTTCCGTTTTGAGCCCGACGAGTTCCGGGCCTGGTTCGCTGAGGGGTGGGAGATCGAGGCCTGGGACGTGCAGGACGCGGGCATCAGTTGTCGAGCGCGAAAGGTCTGAGCCGGTGTGCGGAATCCTCGGCGGCATCAACACGGCGTTCACCACCGACAGCCTGTTGCGGCTGCGCCACCGCGGCCCGGATCAGTCGAGCTTCGTCACCCAGGACCTGCCCGGATACGGAATCGTCACCCTGGGCCAGACCCGTCTGAACGTAGTCGACCGGGCTGACATCGCCCTGCCGATCCAGATCGGCGAGAGCGTGATTCTGTTCAACGGGGAGATCTACAACCACGCCGAGCTGCGGAGCGAGCTGGCAGCGCTCGGCTGGACCTTCCGGACACGCACGGACACCGAGACGGCGCTGGCGGCGTTTCTCGAATGGGGCGAGGAGTGCCTGGAGCGGTTCAACGGGATGTTCGCCCTGGCAATCTGGAACGGCGAACGGTTCTTCTGCGCTCGGGACCGTATGGGCAAGAAGCCGTTCTTCTACCGCTGCCGGGGATCGTCGTTCGAGTTCGCGTCCGAGATCAAGGCCTTCGATGACCTGGAGTTCACGCCGCAGGAGGTGTTCGACCTCTTCGAGTTCTGTTTCAACGAGCACACGCTGTACAAGGACGTGCTCGCCCTGCCGCCGGGGCACTACCTCAGCTATGACCTCATCCGCGGCACCTGCCACACACGTCCGTACTGGGACATCGAGCACAGGACCGGAAACCGGATTGCGGACGAGCGGGTGGCGCTCGATACCTTCATCGGACTGCTGGAAGACGCGGTCCGTCAGCGCCTCCGGGCCGACGTGCCGGTGACCCTGTTGCTCGCGGGCGGGCTCGACTCCTCCTTGATTGCCCGGCTGGCCGGTGTCGATGAGGCCTTCACATGCCAGTTCGACGAGTTCCGTGAGACGATCGACGAAGAGCACTACGTGGGCGACTTGGCGGAACGGCTTGGAATGCACGTCAACTTCGTCCGCCCCACGCGAGAGCAGTTCTTCACCGACCTGCCGCAGCTCGCGTACCACCTCGAAATGCCGACCGGGTCGTTCAGCGCCTTTCCGCTGTACCGTCTTGCCTGTGCGTGCCATGAGCACGGCTACAAGGTCGTGCTCTCGGGCGAGGGCTCCGACGAACTGTTCGCGGGGTATGCCCGGAACGAGTTTCTGCTCGGCGACGCGCTCGACGTGGGAGACCCCAAGCGGCGGCATTACGCCTCCATGCTGGGCCGCTACCACGGCACGGACCTCGACCGTTTCTGCCGGATGGCCTCGCGCTCGGGACTGGTCGGAGCCTCGTTGCTGAAAATGTACCTCACCGAGCATTGGAGCCGCGGGCGATCGATGCTCGAGAACCTCTGCTACGTCGAGGCGCGGGTCTTCCTTCAGCCGCTGTTGCAGATGGCCGACCGGATGTGCATGGCCCGCGGCGTCGAAGGGCGGTGTCCGTTCCTCGATTACCGGCTCGTCGAATTCGCGTTTTCCCTCGACGACTCGCTGCGGTTCCGCGATGGAACCGGAAAGTGGATCGTCCGCAAGGCGGCCGAGAAGCTGCTGCCCGCCGGGGCGCTCGTGCTCGAGCGGCCGGTGAAGGACGGACTGCCCACGCCCGTGAACCTCTGGATGCAGGGACGCCAGACGTTCGACCGAAAGCACTGGAACTCGCTGATGACCGCCGAGTGCATCAAGACCATGCTCGGCGGCCGGGGCGACGGGGCGATCCGGGCCGTGCCCGCCGCCACGGTGTTGCCGGCCCGCCGGCTGTCGTCCGGCGCGCGCGAACACGCACTGGAGGGCCGCTCCTAGGCAGACTATGCGCCCCACGGCCCCGACATCGCAGCCGCGGGAGGTTCGGCTCTCGGTCATCGCGCCCTGCTTCAACGAGGAGGCCAACGTGGCCCTGCTCGCCCGCCGAACCCTCGCCGCGTTCGATGCGCTCGCCGCGCCGGCGGAACTGATCCTGGTCGACGACGGCAGCGCCGACCGCACCTGGACGCGCATCGAAGAGGCGCATGAGCGGGATGCGCGGGCGGCGGGCGTTCGGCACGCACAGAACCGGGGAATAGAGGCTGCCTGGCGGAGCGGGCTCACGGTCGCCTCCGGTGAGCTCGTGTGCCTGATCGACGCCGACCTTCAGAACCGGCCCGAGGACGTATGCATCCTCTACGATTATTTCCAGCGCGGAAGCTGCGATATCGTCCAGGCCGTCCGGCACCCGGCCCGCAACGGGGAGCGGTGCCACGCTTTCACCCGGGGGCTCAACCTGCTGCTGAACGTCACCTTCGGGACGCGGTTGCGGGACAACAAATCGGGGTTCCTGCTCTGCCGGCGGGCGGCGTTGTCGTCGATCCTCGCGCACCGGTTCCGCTATCGGTACTTCCAGTGCTTCGTCGGCGTCGCGGCAAGGACGCGGGGGCTGACGATCGGGGAGGTCGACACGGCGTTCGACCTCCGCCACGGCGGCAAGTCGTTCCTGTCTCAGCGGCCGGTGGGGGTGTCGTTGCGGGTATTGTGGGAGCTGGTCAAGTTCCGCGCCGAGAGCTGGCTCTTCAAGGCGCCTGCGCCGAGTGCGACCCACCCCTGCCCGAACGTTCTGGTGGCCGACGCATGAACACGGTCCAGGCGATACCGCTCGCCGACGTCGAGGAACGCAACAACGCCCTGGCCGCGCGGTACGACATCGACGAGTACTACGCCAACGCCCTGTTCCTGATCCGGATGGTGGAGCAGGCACGGCTGCGGGCCATCGCCCGGATGGTCGAGGCGAAGCCCAGCGACAGGATTCTAGAGGTCGGCTGCGGGGGCGGGCACGTGCTGCGGCTGTTTCGTGAATCAAGCCTCGTCGGTGTGGACGTCTCACCGCGGATGCTCGAGAAGGCCCGGCGAAACCTCCGCGGATGCCAGGTCGAACTGCTCAAGGGTGAACTGCGTGACCTCGCGCTGCCCGACCGGTCGTTCGACAAGATCGTCTGCACCGAAGTGCTCGAACACGTGAACGATCCGTCGGAGATTCTGTCGGGGATCGCCCGCCTGCTCAAACCCCATGGCCGGGCGGTCATCACCTTTCCCAACGATCGGCTCGTGAAAGCACTGAAGAAGGTCATACATTCGAGTCGCCTGGATCGGCTGCCCTGGCTCGACCGGCTCTCCTGGGGCGGTGACGAGTTTCACGTCCACCAGTGGCGAATTCGCGAGATGCGGGCGCTGCTGCGCCGGTTCTTTACGATCCGGCAGGAGCGGTTCGTACCGTTTCGGCTGCCTGCCATTCGCTGCTGCTTCCGCTGCGCGCTGCCGGCCTGAGCCGCCGTGCGAGCGCCCGCCGAAGCACGTCCATCGCCGCCGTAATCAGCAGGGCGAAGTAGAGGAATAGGAGCGGTCTCACCGGTAGCGCGTAGCGCGTCTGCGGGCCGCTCAACAGCGCGGACACCCCGACCTGCCCGGCGATGACCAACGCGATCAGAAGCCACGCCGCCCGGTCGCGGCAAAAGAGCGTGAGGACGGCTCCGATCGCACAAAGCGCGATGAACTGCTCATAGCGAGAGTCGAGGATGCCGCCGACAGGGCCGGCGGCGTCTACATGGCGGTAAAACCAGCGGTTGACGGCGGTCCACACACCGGCGGCGGCGGGCCGGCCCGTCTCCAGCGGAAGGTAACGCTCGCGCGCGCGGAGCACCGGCTCCCACGAGCCGGGCCCGCGGCGGTAGGTCGCGATGTCGTAGAT
>Ga0214472_10000090_pt1 | contig 119338 bp, 107 predicted proteins | sample RVTome_6_FD_207662 | JGI IMG/M metagenome (GOLD analysis project Ga0214472, IMG submission 207662) | Soil microbial communities from uranium-contaminated site in the Upper Colorado River Basin, Wyoming, United States - RVT140D175 | ecosystem: Environmental > Terrestrial > Soil > Contaminated... | reverse complement strand
GGGCCGTGCTCGAGTGCGGCCCAGTCCTCGTTGGCGATCTTGACTGCGACGGTCTGCTTCTGCCGGAATGGGGATCCGTCTGGCAGGAATGCCTGCTGGGGCCCGGGCAGCCGATCGCCGAGCCGGCGTGCCAAGAGGTCGATCTGGACGACGACGAAGACGTGGACCTGGGCGACGTGGCCCGCTTCGGGCTCGCGCGGGCGTGTACGCCGGGCGCTCCGGGCTGCGGATGGCGAGACGGCGACCTGGTCACGTACAACCAAGAGAGCTGGGGCGGCGATCCAACGCAGAGTACGGCTGCGGCGTTGGTGCTCGCGCAGTTCAATTCGCGATACCCAGGGGGTGTGGAGGTTGGCCTGCCGTTAGGCAGCGGGTTCTCGATGTTCTTCTCCTCGGGACAAGCGATCCTCGGCTACCAACCCGCCAGCGGTGCGACCGGCTCGCTTAATGCGGATCTCGTGGACCCGACCTCGTCAGCTTCTGGCGAGTTTGGCGGCCACGTCCTGGCGCTGCAGCTCGACCTCGACTTCGCCGACAGCGGTCACATCAGCGGGACGTCCGGCCTCGGTTTCGGCGACCTGCGCCTGTGCAATCTGACCGCGACACCCGCGTACAACGGGCTGACGGTTCGGCAGTTCCTTTTGGAGATGAATACTGCTTTGGGTGGAGGTGCGATCGCGTACGCGTACGACACGATCTCGCCACTCACGAACGAGGTCAGCAGTGCCTTCGAAGCCGGTCTCGTAAGCCGGTTCGCGCAGGATCACTTGTTCAACGGCGCGTGTCCATGCACGCCCGGCGCGCAGGGCTGCGGCTGGGAGGATGGCCACATCATCACGCATACCCAGGTTGGTTGGGGCGATCCATCGTCCGTGCCGGGTATCCTTCTCAACAATCGATATGACTTCGTCTACGCAGGAACGGGTGGTCTCCTCGAGATCGGCATCGCGGGTGCTGCTGGCTTTTCGATCCTCTTCACGAGTGCGTCCGCAATCCTCACTTATGAACCCGCACAAGGAGCAATCGGTCCGCTCAATGCGGACCTCGTTGATCCCACCAGCAGCGCGTCAGGTGCATTTGGCGGCGAGATACTGGCGCTACAACTCAACGTCGATTTCTCGGACTCGGGAGACACGCTTGGCAGCTCCGGCCTGCAATTCGGCGACTTGACCGTTTGCAATTTCACTTCGCTAACGGCGCTGAACGGGACATCGGTGCGGAGCTTCCTGTCGATGGCCAACACTGCGCTGGGTGGAGGAGCCACGAGCTACCCAATCGCTGACCTATTCACCGTTGCGGAACAGCTCAACGCCGCCTTCGAGGGCGGTTTGCCAAGTCCGTTCGCGCAGAAACACCTATTCAACGGCGCGTGCCCGTGTACGCCCGGCGCACCGGGCTGCGGCTGGACCTTCGGCGACGTGATCACGCACACCCAACTCGATTGGGGTGAGCCGATCTCCAGTGCCGGCATCCTGCTCAACGACCAGTTCAACTTCGTGTATGCGAGTTCGGGGCTTCTCGAAGCCGGCCTCTCCGGCGCCGGGTTCTCGATGTTTTTTACGAGCGCCGGCGCGTTGCTCGCGTACCAACCGGCGAGCGGAAACCTCGGCCCGTTGAACAGCGACCTCCTCGACCCTTTGACCACACCCTCGGGCGCGTTCGGAGGGGAAGTCGTCGCCGTGATCCTAAACACGGACTTCGCTGCCGCGGGCCACACCCTCGGCACGTCCGGTCTCTTCTTCGGTGATCTCACGCTATGCGCGTTCACCTCGAACCCGGCGCTGAACGGAATCAGCGTGAACGACTTCCTCGCGATGCTGAATTCCGCACTCGGCGGCGGTCCGGCGCCGTATACGATTACCGTACTGCACCTGATCGCGGAGCAAGTGAATGCCGCGTTCAGCGGCGGCAGTCCGAGTGTGTTCGCCCAAGAGCATCTCTTCAACGGCGCGTGCCCCTGCACGCCGGGCGCTCCGGGCTGCGGTTGGGAAGATGGCGACGTCATCACGTACACGCAGAACCAGTGGGGCGAGGCGTCGACAATCGCCGGCCAACTACTCGTCAACTTCTTTGACGCTGTCTATTTCACCGCCGGCGGTGTGCTGGAGGTTGGGGGAGCGTTCACGATGACGTTCCAGGCCGCGACTGCCGTCTTGAACTACCAACCCTCCTCAGGAACGCCTGCACCACTCAATGCAAATCTCGTCGACCCGACCTCGAGCGCATCGGGGCAGTTCGGTGGTGAGGTCGTGGCTCTGAAGTTGAACATCGACTTCGGCGATGCGGACCATATCAGCGGCGCGGCCAACGTTCCCTTCGGTAACCTCACGCTCTGCAGTTTCACATCCCCTTACGAGTCACTCAACGGAACCTCGGTGCGGAGCTTCCTGGCCACTGCGAACGTCGCGCTCGGCGGTGGTGCAACCACGATTCCGATCGCGGACCTCAACTGGCTAGCGATCCAGCTCAACGCATCGTTCGAAAGCGGCTCGGTGCTCCCGTTCTCGCAGCAGCACCTCTTCAACGGCGCGTGTCCCTGAATGGCCCTGAACGATTCTGTCCTGGGTATCCAACGCCCGCTCCCGAGGGCCTGACCGGCGAGCGCGCCATCAATCGATTGGACGCGGCCCGGCTGGTCCCTTACCTCGTCGCCGCGAGCTTCGCTCGCCGACCGCAATGCGGTCCTGCCGCGTCGCGGCAAGCGTGATGTCAAGGGTGCGTCCACGCCGACGTGCGCGTTGCGCCCGGCCGGTCGTCCGGCGATGATGTCGATGCTGCCGCCAACTCGCTACGGCGGCCTACCTGATATGTTCGCGAAAAAGGTTCGAGTTGTCACCGGGCTGCGAACGTAACCCCGCGTAAACCAAATCGGGGTGTCAACCGCGAGAGGCCGAGAGTTCGAGAGTTTTTCGCGGGGGAGCGGTCGTAACCCTTGGGGTTGCGTTCGGGCCGGCGGATGAGGCGTTGCAAACAGAGAGCGCGGCCACTTGGCGGGCAGCGCGCAACGTCGCGTCGTTGGTGGACTTACGACGATCCCCTCCGGCGACGATTTCGCGTCGAGCCGTCAACAAAAAGGCCGCCGAAGTTGTCGGCGGCGAAGCGACCTCACGAAACGCGTGTCGAGTCGGCGGCCGGAGGGTTAAGGGCCGGTCGCGCGTTACGGTCGTCGCGGCCCGGCGCCGGCGGCGGGCGGCGGGTGGCGGCAGTTCCGGATGCGCCGATGATCCTCGGATGGTCCAGGGATGCAAGGAACACTACTACGCGAAGTCGTTTTATGGTCCGGGCACCAAAGCCCGTTGAAACGGGCTATTTTTGAGGAGGTTGCAGACGACCGTCAGCCAGGCGTAAAACACCTGGCCTGAACGCCGGCTTCGCCGGCCAAAGGCCGGTAAACCGGCCTGAAATGCAGTTCGCCCCGACGCAAACCTCGGGACAGTCGGCGTAGTAGTGGAAGTACGGGGGCTTTTTTCGGGGAGGATGGGCGTGGCGGTGGCGCGGGGGAGGTTCTCAAACTGACCGATTTTTGCGGATAACGTCCCCTCGCGTCTTCTGTCGCCCCTGCGCGGGGCTCGTTGTCCTGGTCGGACCGTCACCACGGGCTCACGCCCGTGGCTACTGTCGTGCCGCCCCGGTCGGAGCTGTTTCCCCGACGAAATCGCAATGGTCGAGCCGAGAACCGGTCAGTTTGAGTAATACTACAGTGTTAGGTTTCTCCGCGCCCCAAGGAGGCAAAGGGTTGTTGCCACGGGTGGAGCGAAGCGGAACGCGTAGTTCGGTTATTCTCTTGGCGCGGTTTGCCCCGCAACGGCAGCGGAGAGCGGGTGACTTCAGTTCGCGCGGCGTATCCCCGCCGCCACCTGCCTCCGCCCCGCCGGGGCGGGATCATGAAACCGACCCGATTTCCACGGGTTCCGCGAAGCGGAACGCGGCGCGTCAAGGACTCCACCCGTGGCCACATCCCGCGGCCCCGTCGGGGCCAACAGTCCCCGAACACGGAGTTTCCTGCCAAGCATAGCGTTGTAGTACTAAGGGGCGCCGCTATGACGGGCGCGACTGTGAGAGACCGGGTTGCCGGCTGGTTTTCAAGCGCTTCCTGACGGGCGCGGCTCGGATGGTCCGCTTCCTGACGGGCGCGGCTCGGATGGTTCGCTTCCTGACGGGCGCGGCTCGGATGGTTCGCTTCCTGACGGGCGCGGCTCGGATGGTTCGCTTCCTGACGGGCGCGGCTCGGATGGTCCGCTTCCTGACGGGCGCGGCTCGGATGGTCCGCTTCCTGACGGGCGCGGCTCTGAAAGAGACTTGTGAAACACGTTCTCAGGTTCCGGCGGTGGGCGTGGGGCGAGCGCCGGCTACTGTCTGGCAGGCCTACGGCGACCGCCGGCCACTGTCTGGCAGGCCTGCGGCGTTGGGGCGGGGGCGCATCTTACGCGCAGAACACTTTGAGGGTGTCCGAGCTCGTCTTGGCCACGGCGTTCGCGCAGGGGCGCATCGCACGCGCCCTCGGCGTGTGGGGGAGCGGCGGTTTTGTTCGGGGCGCTGCTACCGGCTACACTCCGGGGCATGGGCAGGGCGGAGAAATCCCACCGGATCAAACCGCGCAGGATTAAGGGTTTCCGTGACCTCACCGCGGCCGAGGTGCGGGCCCGGGACCGGATGATCGCGCAGGTCCGCGCGGTCTACGAGCGGTACGGCTTCGTGCCGCTCGAGACACCGGCCCTGGAGTACGTGGACGCACTCGGCAAATTCCTGCCCGAGTCCGACCTGCCCGATGCCGGGATCTACGCCCTTCGCGACGAGAAGGAGGAGTGGATCGGGCTGCGGTACGACCTCACCGCACCCCTGTCGCGCTACGTGGCAATGAACCCCGACCTTCCCCGGCCGTACCGCCGCTACCAGGTCGGCCCGGTGTACCGCGTGGAGAAGCCGGGCCCCGATCGCTTCCGCGAGTTCTACCAGTTCGACTTCGACACGGTCGGCACGGGGTCGATGCTCGCCGATGCCGAATGCTGCATGATCATGTGTGACACGCTGGAGGCCGTCGGCGTCGCCCGCGGCAAGTACATGGTGCGGGTGAACGACCGCAAGGTGCTCACCGGCGTGCTGGAGAACCTGACCGGCGGGGACGTGGCTTCGGAGCGGTCGCTCCAGATCCTCCGCTCGATCGACAAGCTCGACCGCGTCGGGCTCGCCGGGGTGCGGGAGCTTCTCGGAAAGGGCCGCAGGGACGAGTCGGGGGCGTTCGTCACGGGGCTCCAACTCCGTGAGGATCAGATCGAGGTCGTGGCGGGGTGCTTGTCGATCGCAGCCGGACGCGGCCCGGAGTTCCTCGCTGGCCTCAAGGCGGTGGTCGGTGAGAGCCAGACCGGCGGTGAAGGCGTGGATGAGCTTCGCCAGATCGATGAGGCCCTGACGGCCGCGGGGTTCGGGGCGGACCGCGTGGTCATCGATCCGACCGTGGTGCGGGGGCTGGCCTATTACACCGGCCCGGTTTTCGAGGCGGCGCTGACGTTCGACGTGGTGGGGCCCGACGGCGAGAAGCGGCAGTTCGGCAGCGTGTTCGGCGGCGGCCGGTACGACGGCCTGGTCGAGCGCTTTACGGGTCAGGAAATGCCGGCGACCGGTGCTTCCATCGGCGTGGACCGGCTGCTCGCGGCGCTTCACATCCTCGGTAAGGTGGAGGTGAGCGCGACGACGGCCCGGGTGCTGGTGACGCGGCTCGACAAGGCGTTGTCCGCCGAATACACGCGGCTGGCCGCGGAGCTTCGGGCCGGCGGGATCAACGCCGAGCTGTACGTGGGAACGCAGGGCATCGCCAAGCAGTTCAAGTATGCGTCCGACTCCGGCAAGACGGTCTGCGTGATCGTGGGCGCCGACGAACTCGCCAGGAACGAGGTGTCCATCAAGGACCTCCGGCTGGGCGACGAGTTGTCCAGGGACATCGGCGCCGACCGCAAGAAGTGGCTCGAAGAGCAGCCGGCGCAGTTCACCGTTCCACGTACCGAACTGGTGGCGGCGGTTAGCAGGGTGATCCAGCGCTACGAGAGCCGTGACGGTTAGTTCGCCGCGGGCGAGGTACGTCCGGGCGTGGTCCTGCGGGACGATGGAGCATGATGAGGGCCTGGCTGCTTGATCGGTTTGAAGGGTTGGATGCGCTTAGGTTGAGCGACTCGGTGGAATCACCGTCGCCGCGGGCCGGTGAGGTTCTGATCGGTGTGAAGTTCGCCTCGCTGAACCCGGCTGACCGGTTTCTGGCTCAGGCGGAGTACCCGGCCCGGCCGCCGTTGCCGCACGTCCTGGGCCGCGACGGCTGCGGGGTCGTGGAGGCGCTGGGCGATCGTGTCACGGCGTTGGGTCCCGGCGACCGTGTTGCGGTGCTGCGCGGTGAGGCGGGGGTGACCCGGTGGGGCACGTTCGCGGCGTGTGTCGTGGTGCCGGCGGAGGTCGTGGTGCCGATTCCGGCGGGGTGGACCGAAGAGGAAAGCGCTGCCGCGCCGCTGGTCTACCTCACGGCCCATCAGGCGCTCAACCAGTGGGGTGGGCTCGACGGCGGGACGGTGCTGATCACCGGGGCTTCGGGCGGGGTGGGCATCGCGGCGGTGCAACTCGCCAAGGGTTATGGAGCGAAGGTGATTGGATTGTCGCGGAGCCGGGAGAAGGCCGAGCGCCTCCGTTCGATGGGCGCCGACCTGACGCTCGATCCTGCCGACGCCGAACTTCGCGAGAGAGTCAAGGCGTTCACCGGCAACGGTGGCGTGGACATCATCGTGGACAACATCGGCGGGGCGCTGTTCGCCCGCGTCATCGAGACGCTCGGTTACCGTGGCGCCGTCAGCGTCATTGGCGTGCTCGGGGGCCCGGTTCCGGCGTTCAACACGGCGAAGCTCATCTTCAAACGCCTGCGAATCGGCGGCGTGCACGTCGGCGATTACGGTTCCGACAAGGCGCCGTCGGTTTGGCGTGAGATCGTGGAGATACTCGATCGCCAACGGGCCCGGCCGGTTGTGGACAGGGTCTTCCCGATGGAGCAGCTCAAGGAGGCGTTCGCTCACCTGGCCCGCGGGCCCTTCGGCAAGGTCCTGCTTCGCGTGCGGTGAGCAAATCGCCCGCACCGACCCCGGTGGCCGCGACCAGGATTCCCGGCCCGACGCTTGAGAGTACGGCGACGTTTCGTGGGCCCGACATCGTTTGCAACGACTACCCTGTAAACGAACGCGGGCCCGATTATACGAGGTTGTTGCGCGGTGGGGATGTCGTCACTGGTCGGCCGGTTACGAAACCGGTTTTGGCCGCCGTTTGCATGTCGGAGGATCGAGGTTAGGCTACCGGCGCCGAGTGGAGTTCCAAGAAGCGAGACATCGTTTGGTAATGCCGGCCGCGCAATCGATCCTGGTGGTCGAGGACGAGACGGACTTGGCGGATCTGATCTGCCTCAACCTGGAACGGGAGGGGTTCGCCTGCCGCTGCGCGGCGGACGGGGAGCAGGCGATCACCGAAATCCGCCAGAACCGCCCCGATCTGATCGTCCTGGACCGCATGCTCCCGGGCAGGTCGGGCGATGATATCGCATCGCAGGTCAAGCGAACGCCCGCGACGGCGGATGTCCCGATCCTGATGCTCACGGCGAAGGGTGAGGAGACCGACCAGCTTGTCGGGTTCGCCCTCGGGGCTGACGACTACGTCATCAAGCCGTTTTCGATCAAGGTGCTGATAGCGCGGATCCGCGCCATACTGCGGCGCGGCCTTGCCGACGGCGTTGACGATTCTGTGCTGACGCACGGCCCGGTCGCGATCGACGAGGGTCGGCGTGTGGTGACGGTAGGCGGCCGCAGCGTGGTGCTGACGAAGGTAGAGTTCCGTCTTCTCCAGGTGCTGGTTTCGGCGGGCGGTCGTGTGCTCAGCCGGGAGCAGTTGATCGATGCGGTTCTCGGGCCGAGCGTGGCCGTGACGGACCGGACGATCGACGTGCACATTGCGTCGTTGCGGAAGAAGGTCGGCGACGCCGCCGCGTGGATTCGGACCGTGCGGGGCGTGGGGTACACGTTCCGGGACCCGACTGCGGAATGAGCCGGCCTCGAAACGAGTGATCTGGTGTTGAGGCGGCGGGCGGGACGCTGCCCGCTTCATTGGCCAAACGGCACAAGTGCGCGTCAGACCCGGAAGGCTCTCGTGGAAGCTGTTCTTCGGCAACGCGGCCCTGATGGCGGCGGTGCTGCTGGGGTGTCTCTGGCTCATCATCGGCGAGTTCCAGCGCTTCCATTCGCGTGAGCTCATTCCCTACCTCAGAAGCTACGCGGCTGCGCTGACGCCGCTGGTGGAGGGTCGTTTTGCCCTCAAGCACTCCGCGACGCTGGATCAGTTGGCGAAGGAGTGCGGCACAGCCTCGTCGGGGATGATCCGCGTGACCCTGGTCGCGGCGGACGGGACGGTCCTGGGCGATTCCCACGCCGACCCTGCGGCGATGGAATCGCACGCGGACCGGCCCGAGATCGTGGAGGCATTGCGCGCGGGGTGGGGGACCAGCCGCCGATGGTCGGCGACGGTCAAACGAGACATGCAATACGTTGCGGTCCGTCTAGGCCCGGCGGGGCGTGCGTCGGGCGTCATCCGCGCCGCGATGGCCGTGGCGCGAATCGACGCGCGGACGGCATCATCGCGCCGGCTGATGTGGGCGCTGGGGCTGATGGCGCTGCTGGCGGGGGTCCTACTCGCGCTGGGGATCATCTGGCTCTGGAGCGGCCGGGTCGCACGGGTCACGGCCACGGCGCGGAGTCTGCTCGGGGGCGATTTGACGGCCCGCGTGGACGAGTCCGGTTCGGACGAAGTCGCGTTGCTCGCCCGGGCGCTGAACCGGCTTCGTGAGCGGATCGCGGCGCAACTGGCCCAGATCGACCGGCACCGACGAGGCCTGGAGGCGTTACTCGAGGAGCTGCATGAAGGCGTCGTGGTGGCGGATTCCCGCGGCCGGATCGTGTTGGTCAACCCCGCCGCGAGGCGCCTCCTTCGCCTGGATGGCGTGGAGGGTCCAACAGGTGTGAACGCGGCGATGCGCACGGTCGAACAGTGTGTGCCTCAGCATGATTTACAACGGTTGTTGATCGGCGGCGCGGGCTCGGGGGGCGCTCCGCGGGAGGCGGCGGTTTCGGAAGTCCGAATCGAGCTTCCCGGCGAGGCGGGAGCCATGACGGTGCTCGCTCGGGCGTCGGATATCGCACTGCCGGAGTCGCCGCAGCGCGTCGGCGGCGGGAACGTGTCGTCCGAGTACGGGCGGCTCCTGGTGTTGACCGACGTGACGGAGCTCATGCGGACGGTGAAGATGAAGACGGATTTTGTCGCCAACGCCTCCCATGAGCTTCGAACGCCGCTTTCCGCGATCCGAGCCGCCGTTGAGACGCTCACCAAGACCGATCCGACGGATCGCTCGGGGTCCGCGGCGCGGTGTCTCGAGGTCATCGCGCGGCATGCTAACCGGCTCGAGCAACTGGTCTCGGATCTTCTGGACCTGTCTCGAGTCGAGGCCGGGGCGGGCCGCTTCAGGCAACAGTCGGTGAACGCAGTGCGCTTCTGTAGTGAGCTTCAGGGCCGGTGGCAGGAGGGATTGACCGCGAAACGGCTCGAATGGGTGTGCGAGGTCGCGGACGACTGCCGTTCGGTTGTGGCGAACCCGTACCTGCTCCAACTGGTGCTCGACAACCTGGTGGACAACGCCATCAAGTTCAGCGGTACAAGCGGAAGGATCGTGCTCCGCTGGTCGCGCGACGAGGCGGGCGTCGGGCTCGAAGTCGAGGACAGCGGGTGCGGGATTCCCGCGAGTGAACAGCAGCGAGTCTTCGAGCGATTCTACCAGGTGTCGCCGTCTCGCGCGGCCACGACGAGTGGTGGGGCTCGGACCAGGGGGACCGGGTTGGGGTTGTCGATCGTTCGGCACGCCGTGGTCGCGATGGGCGGTGCGGTGGAACTGACAAGTCAGGTGGGGGTCGGAACGAAAGTCCGCGTTCGGCTTCCCGCCAGCGGGCCCGCCGAACGAGACCTCCGCACACCGGCCGAGCCTTGAACGGCTGGACCGGTCCGCCGGGTGAAGCAGGCCGCTTGCGCAGTCCGAATCTTAGCGCAGTCTTCGCGCGACGCTCATGAGGCGATAACGAGAGCCCGGTAGAATCCGCGCTCGGACGAGGTGGACGCCGGGTGGGCGTATCGCGGCTCGGCTCCGAACCGCGTCCCTGCAAGGGCTGCCCGGATCACGCGGCATGCGGGGACAGCAGTGGCATCAACGGGAACGAGACGGCAGATGGACGCCCAACGCACAGTCTGGGGGCCGAGGATGGACAGGTCGGTCGACTGCGAGACGCGTGCCGCGACGCTGGTGCGCGGCGGAGAGGCCTTCGTGTTCCGGTATCTGCCGACGCCGGCCGGACGCTGCGCGCTGTACAGCGTTCTGCTCGATTACCTGCGTCGCGGGGCGATCGAGGAGTTGGATGTGCAGGGCCTTCTGCTCTCGCTGGACTCGGGCCATGGGACCGGCGCGGTTTTCACAGGCTGACGGCGTCCGGCGGTGCCGGGGCGGCGGAACTTAACGATAACTTCGTAAACCCTTAATACCTTCTTAGCGCGGCCGCGTTACAGTTCGCGAGACTTCGAGCCACCGTTGGCGCCGAAGGGGAGTACGAGCGACGATGTGGTGGCCGCCGCGATGGGGCGGTCGCATCGGGTCGTACTGCGGTTTGGGGCCGTGCCCCGCACTTGCTGTGCTGGTGCGGCAGGACCTGTCTAAAGGAGGCGATGCGTGATGTCGTGTGGCATGGACTTTCGACGGATGGGAGTTCTCGGTATGCCGTGTCGGGCGCGGTCGGTGTACCTGTTTAGCGTGACCCTGATTGTGGGGTCGGCCTTCGGGCAACAGCTCTCGGGGCCCGTAAAGATCGACGGGTCAAGCACGGTGGCCCCGATCACGATGGCCGCGGCCGAACTGTTCCAGGCGGAACATCCGCGGGTGCGGGTCACGGTGGGCATCTCCGGAACCGGCGGGGGCTTCAAGAAGTTTCTCGACGACCGAGCGTCCCTGCGCACCGACATCAGTGACGCCTCGCGACCGATCATGCCCGCGGAAGTCGAGCGGGCCCAGGCCGTCGGCGTGGAGTTCATCGAAGCGCCGATCGGAATTGACGGGATCGCGGTGGTCATCAACCCCTCGAACAAGTTCTGCGAGTCGCTCACGGTGGAGGAGTTAAGGCGCATCTGGGCGCCGGGGAGTTCGATCACGTCGTGGCGGCAGATTCGCCCGGAGTTCCCGGATCTTGCGTTGAAGCTGTTCGGGCCGGGTCCCGATAGCGGGACGTTCGACTATTTCACGGAGGAGGTTGTCGGCAAGTCGAAGGCGTCGCGAAGCGACTACACCGCGAGCGAGAGCGACAACGTCCTGGTGCAGGGCGTGGCCGGGGACCCGGGCGGGCTGGGCTATTTCGGGTATTCCTACTACGAGGCCAACAAGGAGCGGCTGGGCCTGGTCGCGATCGACAACGGTGACGGGAAGCCGGTGAAGCCCAGCCTGGACGTCATTCGCGCCGGGCAATACCGCCCGCTGTCGCGTCCCATGTTCGTTTACGTGAACAAGGAGTCGTACAAGCGTGCGGAGGTCAAGGCGTTCGTCGAGTTCATGATGAAGAATGCTCCGCGGATCGTCGAGCACCCGAGCGTGAACTACGTCGCCCTGCCGGAGGAGCTGTACCAAGTCAACCTTCGGCGGCTCGCGGAGGGTAAGGCGGGCTCTGTCATGAGCATCGCGTCGGGCGAGGAGTCCGACGATCTTCTGGCCCTGTATCGCAAGCACTAGTCGATCGGTCGGCCGCCGCATGGCGGCCGACGCGACCCGGCGGCGGCGCGGCGCCGTGTGGGGTCTGCCGCCATTCGGCTCGGGTCGAACAATCTGAGGTTTATCGGTTTCACGACGCCGCGGCACCTGCGCATGGCGGTCGGCCCAGACGTCCCGCAGCAGCGGGCGCGCTCTGTGCGCGCGGTCGCCTCGCCGCGTGCCGGTGATGCACGTCGTGACTTGGGGAGGATCGGCGCGGAGGTCAAGTCGAAGGACTGAAGGAGAGCACTCATGGGTGGAGCGCGTGCTGCGGTCCGGGTGGTTGTGGTGGTGGGATGTCTGTTCGCGGTGACGCCGTCCCGCGGGCAGGACGCCGTGCAATCGGCGCGGGAACGTGAGCTCGAGGACCTCGTCCGGCGGTTGAACGGGCGCCTGGAGCAGCTCGAGCAGCGGGTCAACGAGCTGGAGCAGGGGAAGGCGGACCGGCAGACGGAGGAGCGCGTCGGGACGCTCGAGGAGGATGTACAGCAGATCAAGGAATCCAAACCGGCGCCGGTCGATCCGGAACAATGGAAGCAGATGGAGAAGTGGGTCAACGACCCGCACACACTGCGCCCATACTGGAAAGACGGGCTGCGTCTGGATTCGGCGGACGGGGCCTTCAAGCTCAAGATCGGCGGCCGCATCCATACCGACTTCGCATACTTTCTAGAAGAAGGGAGTGTGGAACGGGCGATCGGTGAAGACTTCGACGATAACGCGGAGTTCCGTCGGGCTCGGCTCTACATCTCGGGCGATATCTACGACAACATGAGCTTCAAGGCTCAGTATGACTTTGCAGGCGGCGACGCCGATTTCAAGGACGTGTACATCGGGTTCAAGAAGGTCCCGTTTGCCGGCAACCTGAAGATCGGCCATTTCAAGGAGCCGTTCAGCCTCGAGGAGCTGACCAGCAGCAACCACATCACGTTCCTGGAGCGGAGCCTCTCCAACGTGTTCGCGCCGTCGCGGAACATCGGTGTCATGGCGTACGACGATCTGATGGACGAACGCATGACGTGGGCCGTGGGCCTGTTTCGGCAGACCGACGACGCCGGCGAAGGGGTCGCGGGGCGAGCGTACGACGTCACCGCCAGGGTGACCGGACTTCCCGTGTATGAGGATGAGGGCGCGAAGCTGGTCCATGTCGGGGCCAGCTACTCCTTCCAGAATTTCGAGGACGATGTGACCCGATACCGTTCACGGCCGGAATCGCATCTCTCGCCCTACCTGGTTGATACCGGCAACTTCTCGGCCGACTCGGCCAACCTGGTCGGCGTCGAAGCGGCGCTTGTGCAGGGCCCGTTCTCGCTCCAGGGCGAGTGGGTCCAGACGTTCGTCGACGGGCGGCGGCGGTTTACCGGCAATCCGGACTTTTGCGGCAGCTACCTTCAGGCAAGCTACTTCCTGACCGGCGAGCACCGGCCCTACAAGAAGTCGTCGGGGACGTTCGACAACGTCAAGCCGAAGAAGAACTTCAATGTCGAGGGCGGCGGGCCGGGTGCGTGGGAGCTCGCCCTTCGGTACTCGTACCTCGACCTCAACGACGGCCGCATCGAAGGCGGCCGGCTCCGGGATCTGGCGTTCGGCGTGAACTGGTACCTCAATCCGAACCTCCGGATGATGTGGAACTACGTGTGGGCTGACCCGTCGTACGCCGGCGACGTCGGCATTTTCCAGTGGCGGTTCCAAATCGCGTTCTGACCGGCGGCACACTCGCCGGCCGGCCGCAGTCCGCTGCCCGCGGAAGCGGCGCTTTCTGGGTGGATGTTCAAACGGATGAATGGAAGGAGATGAGGATGCGATCGTTCTGGCGTAGGGTGGCGGCGACTCTGAGCGTGGCCACGGTGTTTCAGCTCGGTGGTTGTGATTTCGGCGCGCTGAATGAAGATGTGCGCGCGGCGGTGAGCGAGGGCGTGAAAGCGACGCTGGTGGAGATCAGCACGATCGTGGTCTCGGCAGTCGTCGACGACGCCATCTAGGTTAACGGCACCATCGGCGCTCGCGGCGTCCGGTCCGGTGACGATCGCGAGCGGTTGAGCGCTGAGTCGCGCGTCAGGCGCTGCGTGGCCAGGATGCAGACACACTGCGTTGCCCCGGAGCGTTTGGCGTGCTTTGGTAACATCCGGGGCGCGGTGATGTCCGGTCGGCTTCGAATCCGAGAACAGATCATCCAAGCGGTGCTGTTCGCCTGCGCGCTCGTGTCGATCGTCACGACGGGCGGCATCATCGTCGTGCTGGTTTCCGAGTCGATCGCGTTCTTCCGTCACGTCCCCGTTCTGGACTTCGTGACGGGGACTCACTGGGCGCCGCTTCTGGAGCCGCGGAGCTTCGGCGTGCTGCCGTTGGTCTGCGGGACCTTCTTGGTGGGGGGCGGCGCGTTGCTCCTGGCGGTGCCGGTGGGGCTGTTGACGGCGTTGTTCTTGAGTGAGTACGCCCCGCCGGGCCTGCGCAACGTGCTCAAGCCGGTCCTGGAGGTCCTGGCGGGGATCCCGACCGTCGTGTACGGGTACTTCGCTCTGACCTTCATCACCCCCAACGTGCTCCAGGTCATCTACCCCCCGACGGAGGTTTTCAACGCGGCCAGCGCGGCGATCGTGGTGGGGGTGATGGTGATTCCGACCATCGCGTCCATCTGCGACGATGCGTTCCGGGCCGTGCCGCGCAGCCTTCGCGAGGGCGCGTTCGCCCTGTCGGCGACGCGGCTGGAGGTGTCCACCCGCATCGTCCTTCCGGCGGCGATGTCCGGCGTGGTGGCGGGCACGCTGCTGGCGTTCGCGCGGGCGATCGGCGAGACGATGGCGGTGACCCTGGCCGCCGGGCTGACTCCGAAGATGACGCTGAATCCGTTCGTGAGCATTCAGACCCTGACTTCGTACATCGTTCAGGTCAGCCTGGGCGATACGCCGGCGGGGACGATCGAGTACCAGTCGATATTCGCGTGCGGGTTGACGCTGTTTGTCATCACCTTCACGATCAACGTCGTCGCGCAGCGCGTGCTGCGCCGGTTCCGGGAGGTGTACGACTGACGCCGTCGCCCATCGAGTCCGGCTTCGTACCGCGCCTGGCACGGCGTCGCTTGTGGGGGCGGGTGTTCGCGGTGACGTGTGGACTGACGAGCCTCCTGGGCCTCGCCTTCCTGAGCGCGTTGGTCTTCCGTGTGCTCCAGGAAGGCCTGCCGCGCCTGAGCGGGTCGTTCCTGACCAACTTCCCATCCGTGTTGTCGCCGGCCAAGGCGGGCGTCAAGAGCGCGTTGTGGGGCACGGTCTGGGTGATCTGCATCACCGCGGCGGTCTCGGTGCCGATCGGAGTCGCAGCCGCCGTGTACCTCGAGGAGTACGCACGCGACAATCGGCTGACACGGTTCATCCGACTGAACATCTCCAACCTCGCAGGTGTCCCGTCGGTGGTCTACGGCATCCTGGGGCTTGTGGCCTTCGTGCGCTGGTGCCGGTTCGACCGCAGCGTGCTCTCGGCGGCGTTGACCTTGAGCCTCCTGATCATGCCGGTCATCGTCATCGCCAGCCGCGAGGCGCTGGCGGCGGTTCCCAGTTCGATCCGCCAGGCGGCCTACGCCCTGGGGGCGACGCGGTGGCAGACGGTCCGAGCGCACGTCCTGCCCGCGGCGCTGCCCGGAATCATGACCGGGATGATCCTGGCCCTTTCGCGGGCCATCGGCGAGGCGGCGCCGCTGCTGGTGATCGGGGCGCTGACCTACGTAGCCTTCGTTCCGGAAGGGCCGTTCGACGCGTTTGTTGCGCTACCTCTGCAAATCTACGACTGGACGGACCGCCCGCAGCGGGTGTTTCACGAGCTGGCGGCGTCCGGTATCATCGTGCTGCTTGGAATCCTGCTCTCGATGAACGCGATCGCGATCGGAGTCCGCGCATGGCACCAGAGGAGCAAGGCATGGTGAGCGCCGCGGATGCACGCTTCGCCTTGCGCGAAGGCGTGAGCGTCCTACGTCCCCAGCGCGCCTCGGCCGTCCCTGTGCTCGATCCGCGCGAGGAGCCGGTCATCTCGGTGCAGGCGCTCACGATTCGCTATGGGAGTTTCGCGGCCGTCAAGCAGGTCAGCCTCGACATCTCCCCCCGCAAGGTCACGGCGATCATCGGGCCGTCGGGCTGCGGCAAGAGCACGCTCCTGCGGGCGATGAACCGCATGAACGACTTCATTCCCACCATCGCCGTGGAAGGCAAGCTGCTGTACCGCGGCGCGAACATCTACGACGCCGCGAGTGACCCCGTCGACCTCCGGCGGCGGATCGGCATGGTGTTCCAGAAGCCCAACCCGTTTCCCAAGTCGATCTTCAAGAACATCGCCTGGGGGGCGAGGATCAACGGATTCCGCGGCTCGCTCGACGATCTGGTGGAGCGGGCGTGCCGGCAGGCGGCGCTGTGGGACGAGGTCAAGGACAAGCTGCACCAGAACGCCTACGCCCTTTCCGGCGGACAGCAACAACGGCTCTGCATCGCCCGGACCATCGCCCTCCAGCCCGACGTCCTGCTGATGGATGAGCCGTGTTCCGCGCTCGACCCCATCGCGACGTCCCGCATCGAGGATCTCATCGATCAACTGAAGGCCGACTACACCGTCGTCCTCGTCACCCACAACATGCAGCAGGCGGCACGCGTCTCCGACCGGACGGCGTTCATGTATCTCGGGGAGTTGATCGAAGTGGACGACACCAACGTCATCTTCACCAAACCCAAGCATCAGAGGACCCACGACTACATCACGGGTCGTTTCGGATGACAGCATGACGGCACACTTCGTCGATCTACTCGATGGGTTGAAGCGAAGATCGCTACGGATGGCCAGCCTCGTCGAGGACATCCTCGAAGAGGCGGGGGAGGCCGTCAGCCGGGCCGATCATGCCCTGGCGACGCGGGTGACCGGGCGCGACGAGGACGTCGACGCCGAGGAGGTCCAGGTTGAGAAGGAGGTGATCCGCCTCCTGGCGTTGTACCAGCCGGTCGGTTCGGACCTGCGTCTGTTGTGCACGATCCTCAAAGTCAATAACGACCTGGAGCGCATCGCCGACTGTGCCGTCAACGTCGCGGAGCGGGCCCGCCACGTGGATCCGGCGATGGCAGCGGACGGCATAGGAGAACTGGATCGCATGATTCCCATCGTGCGGCAGATGCTCCGGCACGCCGTACAGGCCTACAGCACCCAATCCTCGGCCGACGCCCAGCGCGTATTCCAGGACGAGGAGGCGGTGGACGCGTTGTACGGTCAGGTCATCCGGCGGGTCGTCGTGGACGCGGCCCGGTCGCCGGAGTATATGGCCTCCTACCTCGACCTGCTCTCCGTAGCCAAGAACCTGGAGCGGATTGCGGATCACACCACGAACATCGCCGAGGACGTCGTGTATCTGACCACCGGCGAAATCGTGCGCCATCGGTCCGCTTAGGCCATTTATCGGACGTTACGAGTTTATCGGTCGCTTCCTTGCGGTCCCGCTCAGCGCCCGATAACATAAGTGTTTACGGCGCTTCCGCTCCAGGGACGCTGTTTCTCGTCGTTCGAGTGGGGCATTTACCGGACCACGAATTGGAGTGTTTGTTGGCCATGGAAACAGCTCGGCATGAGAGGGGGATCATCGTCGGGATTCTCCTATTGCACGGCGGCGTGGCTCTCGACGCGCGGGGAGATGTTGCCATCGCGTTGCGGCCCACGCCGATCGAGGCCCGGCAGGCGCCGCTTTCGGTCCTTCCCGCTGCCGTGCTGGACGCCGATCCGGGTGATACGGCGGGCGGTGGCGGGCTGCGGTCCTCGGGGCTCGCGGATGCATCGGCGCCGGCGCTTCGCGATATCGCGGTGTCGGATCTGGACGAATCGGACCTTCCGCTGCCGAGTTGGAGTTGGTCGCCGAACGACTTCGCGTCACTGACGTGGCGATCGTCGTGGACCCGTGTCCTACAGCCATCCGTGCTCAGGCCCGCGCGGAGTTGGAAGGCCCTCGGCAATGGCGGTCGCAACACCTCAGGCGGAACGGCGGCGGCGGCGCCGACGGCCGGACTCCTCGGCGCGCTCGGACTGCTCCTGGTCGGATGCCTTCGCCGGTACGCTATCTAGATTCGGCGTCACCGAGCGCTAGTTCCAACCCTCGGGCAGCTTGAAGTCGGCGATGAAGATCTGCGGTTCGGTAAGCGGCCCGCGTTTGCTGGTCCACATCAATTGCTTGCCGTCGGGACTGAAGACCGGCAGGCCGTCGAACTCCGGATCGCGGGTAACCCGCAGTTCCTTGGTGCCGTCCGCGGACATCAGGAAGAGGTCATAGTTAGGGCGCTCGCCCTTGGACCACGCCTCATGGTCCGCCCGGGTAAAGACGAACGACTTGCCCGAAGGGTACCAGTACGGGCACCAGTTGAACACCGCGTTGTCGGTCAATGTCCGGTCGTCCGTCCCATCCGCGTGCACGATCCGGAGCTGGAGGTTCATCTTGCCGTCGTTCCGCCGATCGCCGCGGTAGAGGATGGTCTTACCGTCGGGCGAGAAGAACGGTCCGCCGTCGTAGCCTTCGCCATAGGTCAGCCGGCGCGGGCTCTTCCCATCCGCATTCATGACATAGATCTCGAGGTCACCGTCGCGCTTGGACGTGAATACGATCTGCTTTCCGTCGGGGGAGTAGCTCCCTTCCGCGTCGTACCCTTCGGCCGTGGTAAGGCGGCGGAGATTGGAGCCGTCGGGGTCGGCCTCGAAGATGTCCATGTAGTCGTTGAAGAACCACTTGTAGCCACCGGAGTCGTCCCGTGCGGCCGGATTGTCGGCGTTCGGGTCGAGATGGCTCGAGGCAAAGATGATCTTCTCGCCCGTGGGGTGGAAGTAAGCGCAGGTGCAGGCGCCGCGACCGGTGCTCACCATTTTGGGCTTGCCCGTTCTCAGATCCATGGTGAAGATCTGGTACTCCTCCTTCCCGAGGGGGGTGGCCTGGAAAATGACCGTGCGGGCATCGGGCGAGAAATAGGCCTCGCCGGCATTGATGAAGCCCATCTCGGTGCTGGTCAGTTGGCGGACGTTGCTGAGGAACGGCTCTTCCCCGGCCGCGGGTTCAACCCGTTTCACCGCTCCGTCCGGCTCCGCGTCGACGACGGCAGTGGTCAGGATCAGGCTCACGAATATCGTGGTGAGTTTTCTTAACATCGGCGATTGCTCCTGCTTCGAGGTTGGTCTTCGATTGCCGCCGCCGAGTACCAGATACCGCATCGGCGGCACAGGAGCAAGCTGCGGGCCGGTCCGCTCATCGTCCGGGCGTCAACTGCCATCCCTCCTCACCGATGAGCTTGACGAAACGGCAGGCGAGCGTCGGGATCTCGACGGACCGATCCACCCGCCGCTCGACGCGAACGATGGTCTGCTCCGCCTCGCCGCCGACGGGTATGACGAGGATCCCGCCGAGCGCCAGTTGGTCGATCAGCGGCTTGGGCACGCGCGGCGAGGCCGCCGCGACCAGGATGCGGTCGAACGGGGCCTCGGCGGGGAGACCGCGGCTCCCGTCACCGAGTACCAACGTGACGTTGTCGATGCCCAACTCGCGGAGGTTCCGCTCCGCGAGTTCATGCAGCGCGGCAAGCCGCTCGATGCTGTAGACGTGGCGGCACAGCCGGGCGAGGATGGCCGTCTGATACGCGGACCCGGTTCCGATCTCGAGCACGCGGCCGTCCGGTGGGACGTCGAGCTGTTCCGTCATATAGGCGACGATGAAGGGCTGGCTGATCGTCTGATCGTGGCCGATCGGGAGGGCGCGGTCCTCGTACGCGGCGTGCCGAACGCCCTCCGGAATCAGGCGCTCGCGGGGCACCTCCATCATCGCCGAGAGCACTCGTTGGTCGCAGACGCCGCGGGCGCGCACCTGCTGTTGGAGCATTCGGTGACGCTCGGCGATGATCTGATTGGGTGACGCCTGCGGGTTCATGCCTCCTGCCGCACTCTTAGCCGGCGGGCCGCGGACAGTTTACCCGTCCGGCAGGGTATTGTAGTACGAAGCGCCCTGCGGGCTAAGGTGAGGCCATCAGAGCACATACGACGCGCTACGGCCGCCTCGCACCCGGGCGCGGGGAATCGAACCCATGAAGACGATCACGCTGACGACCGACTACGGGCTTTCGGACTGGTATAGCGCGGCGCTCAAGGGAGTGATCGGCGGCATCGCTCCCGATGCCCAAGTCATCGACGTCACTCACGACATCGAAGCCCATGACGTGCAGCACGCCGCGTTCGTGCTGGCCCGGATCTGGCCGTGCTTCCGGCCAGGCACCATTCATGTCGCCGTTGTCGACCCGGGGGTGGGGACGACGCGCCGCATCCTCGCCGGAATGTACTCGGGCCAATTCCTGGTGGCCCCGGACAACGGGCTGGCCGGCTTCGTGCACGTCGAGCAGGAGTGTCAGGCCCTTCATGTCGTTCAGAATGCTCGATACTTCCTTCCGAACGTCTCGTCGACGTTCCACGGACGCGACATCATGGCGCCGGTGGCGGCGCATCTGGCCAACGGCGTCGCACTGGAGTCGTTCGGGCCTCAAACGGAGAGCGTCCGGTTGCTCGACGTCCCGGCTCGTGCTGCGGCCGTGGCCGGCGGGCTGCAAGGACGCGTGATCTACGTGGATCGCTTCGGGACCCTGGTTTCCAATATTGGCGCCGACCAGATCACGGCCGTGGGGGGGGCGGGCCCGGCCCCGGGGATCAGCGTGTCGGTGGCGTCGGTCGAGGGTCTGCCGTTGTGCTCCACGTTCGCCGACGTCCCGCCCGGTGAGGTCCTGACACTGATCGGGGGGTCCGGGCGGCTCGAGGTGGCGATCAATCAGGGTCGTGCGGTCGACCGATTCGGCCGGGATCCGCGAATCGACCTTCGCCGGTGCTGAGGCGCCGGTGCGGGTGACCGCACGGATGGCGGGGGGGGCGGCCGAGGCGCCGCATCCGGTCCGGGCGGGGAATTTCGGGCCAACTCAGGTGCGGCGGTCGTGGTGCCGATAGTCCATGCGCTACAGCCGGGGCAGCGTGGTCCCGGCGGCAGCCAGCGGTGGCTGTCGGGTTCGCTTCACGTTTCTGAACATCGCCCAGATACCGAAGGAGTAATCGATGCCTACGACGACGCAGCCGAACGCCCTGACCGAAAACGGAACCACGATCGGCACGACGATCCCGTTCGACGCCATCACCGAGCCCGGTTGCTACATCTGCAACTGGAGCGGCCACCTGCTTCGCGTACCGCAGGACGGCGTGGCCCCGGGGCGCGCGCCGCTGATCAACCTGATCGGCCATGACACGCTGTTCGTGACCCAGCTCAGCACGAACCCGTTCATCACGGTGACCAAGGCGCGGACGATCGCGTCGAACCTGGACCTGGCGGTGAACTTCTAGGCTCCTGCGACGAGCGATGAGCTTCGGCCGGCGGCCGGGTGCGCGAGCGCGTGCCCGGCCGCCGTCTCGTTTGGCGGCCCGCGCGGCAGGGCTGATACGCCGTGCGCGCACGGCGGTGGCGAATGGGTCGGGACCGGGAGGTGAGATTCGGATTCCCGCGGTCAAGCCGAGAGGCATTTTTTGCCGACACTTGCAGGTACCGCGTCTGGAGGGCGCGATGTTTTTGGCAGGGTGCGGCTCAGGATGAGCAACCGATCCGACTGGAACGATCTTCGGACCCGCGCGGCAGGGAAGTGGCAGCTACCGCTGTTCCTTTTCGCAGCGGGGTTGCTCGTGACGGCCTGGCTACGGCTGAACCCGAGCCCGACCCGAATGGCGGTTCCCGATGCCGTCCGTTACCTGGACGCACTTCTTTCGGCGGGCGTCTACGACGAGGCGGTCAGGCTCGGCGACGCTCTGCTCGCCCGCGATGACCTGAGCGGCGAGCACGTTCCCGTCGTCCACCACCGGCTCGCACAGGCCAAGTACGAATACGCGGTGTCGCAGGGTCTTACTCCGGCACACGCCGGCCGGCAGATCGTGGAGCACTTTCGGACCGCCGACGAACGTGGCCGAAGCATCTCCGCGCGCGATTACGAGCGGCTCGGCCATGCACTCGAATGGCAGCGGCGCTTCGGCGACGCGGTCGATGCGTACAACAGGTCGGTGGATCTCGGGGCGCTGAACGAACTGGACCTGCGGCGGCGCGTGATCGTGCTGCGGCGCGACGAGCTCGATTCCGCCCCCGCAGCGCTCGATGCCCTGCTCGACGAGTTGCTCGTCGACCTCGACGACCGCGATACGTCGCTGAGGCTCTGGGCGCTGGGACAGAAGCTGCGCGTCCTGAACGATCTGAACCGCCTCGGCGAGGCGGCGACGCTGCTCGCGCGGAACGAGCGGGCGTTTCACGGCACGGCGCTCGGCCGGGACTTCCAGTATCTTGAGGCGCTGCTCCTGTACTACAATGGGCACTTCGACGAGGCGGAGACCCTGCTCCGCGCCGTCCGCAACGGACTCAGTCATAACGAACCTCTCCACGCCATGACCGGCTGGCTCCTCGGCGAGATCGTGATGAGCGACGGCGGCCCACAGCGGCCGGTCGAGGCTCTGTCATTCTTCGAGGACGTGATCCGGTATCACGGGTCCGGGCCGTACGTCACCGCGAGCCGTGTGGGCAGCGGCTTGGCGCTGGCGATGCAACGGCGGCACGACGAAGCCATCGAGGCGTTCCAGACCGCGATTGACGAGCTGGGAAGCTTGACCGAGCGCTATCCGGTTGACATCGACTCGATGCGTGTCACCCTGGGCGTGCTTGCCGACTCGTTGGAGCGCGACGGCCAGCTCGAGGCCGGCCTGGCCTATTCGCGTCTGGCCGCAAGTCTGATCGATCCCGCGAACGTGGAGTTGGCCACACTGGTGCTCCAACAGTCGGCGCAGATCGAGGCGGCGCTGGCGGATAAGTGGAGCGGTCCGGATCGGTGGGACCCTGACGTGGACCTTGCCATCGGTGTCCCACGGTCCGCGGCGGCGCGGGAGGCGTACGCCGCCGCGGCGCACAGGTATCTGGAACTGGCCAAGGTCAACGCGGTCAACGAGGAGCGGGCGGCGGACGCGGTGTGGCAGGCGGCCGAGCTGTTCGCCCGGTCCGGCTCCGCGGAGCGCGCCGCAGGACTCTACCGGATGTTCGCGACGGAGCGGCCGGCGCACTCCCTGGTACCGCGTGCACTGCTGCGGATCGGTCAGCTTCACTACGGGGCGGGCGAGTGGTCGGACGCCGTGGGCGCCTTTCAGGAATGCTACCGGCGGTTCCCCCGCACACTCGACGGGGCCCGGGCGCTGATCCCGCTTGCGCGGGCGTTCATGGCGATGGGTCCGGGCGAAAACGAGCTCGCGGAGCGCACGTTGCGCATCGTGCTCGAGGAATCCGAGGTCTTCACTCCGGCAGCGCCGGAATTCGCCAGCGCCCTGTTCTTGCTCGGGGATCTCCTCGTCAAACGCGAGGCGTTCGCCGAGGCGATCGCGGTATTGGAGGAGGCCCTTCAGCGTTACCCCAACGACGAGCGCGCGGCGCGGGCGCGTTACATGCTGGCCGAAGCCCTGAGGCGGAGCGGGCTGGCGCTCAAGAGCCGGGCGGCCCGGACGCAATCCGAGGGGGAGATCGCGCTGATGCGGGCGGAGGCGGCGGCGCGCTTCGAGGCGGCGCGGGGGTTGTATCACGAGTTGATCGACTACTTCGAGCTGCGCGGCGGTGCCGACCTGCGGCCGGTCGAGGCTCTGTATCGGCGACACGCGTCTTTCTACGAGGCGGATTGCCTTTTCGAAACGCAGGACTATCAGGCCGCGCGGAAGCTCTATGAGGAGGCGGCCGCCATCTACAAGGACCATCCGTCGGCGTTGGCGGCCTATGTGCAGATCGTCAACTGCAACGCGTTCCTGGGGCGGAGTGACGAGGCCCGGGCGGCGTTGGCGCGGGGGCTGGTGCTGGTGGACGCCATGCCGCAGGAGGCGTTCGAGGACTCGGTGTCGCCTGAAACGCGTCGGGATTGGAAACGGTACTTTGACTGGCTGGGAAGTTCCGGTCTCTTTTGACAGAGGTTCGTGAATGACGGGCTTGAAACAGTCGCTTTCTCCAACGGACGAGCCAACTCCGGACGTGATGCTGGCGTGGCTCGAGGAACAGTCGTCGCTCTTTGGCCGGCTCGAGTCGCTGGCGTCGAAGCAGCGGACCCTCGTGTCGCAGGAGGATACCGGCCCGCTGCTCGCGCTGCTGGGTGAACGTCAGCGGCTCTCGAGCCGCCTGACGCAGCTCGGGTCGCGCCTCGAGCCGATCCGCCGCAACTGGAACGACGTCCGGGGCCGGTTGTCAGGCGACCAGCGATCGGCCGCCGACCGGTGCCTGGCGGAGAGCCGGAAACGCTTGCAGCGGATCATGGACAGCGACGAGCACGACGCCCGCGTTCTGGCGGCGCGAAAGCAGAACGTGGCCCAGGCCTTGCGCGGCACCCACGACTCGCGCTGTGCGGTAACGGCGTACCGGGTTCCTCCGGACCGCGCCCTCGCTTCCGGCTGCTTGGATGAGGCATCCTGATGAGTGTGCTGAGGTCGGACGTGTCATCGCAGCGCCGCCACGAAATCCGCGAGGCGGACCTCCTCTCCATCATCGGTAAGTACAACGACGTGACCGAACGGCTCCGGCGGTCGCACGACGCATTGGGCCGAGAAGTCTGTCGTCTGCGCGAGGAGTTGGAGCAGAAGAACAAGGAGTTGCAGCGCCGAGAGCGGCTTGCGGCGCTCGGCGAGATGGCGGCAGGCGTGGCCCATGAGATCCGAAATCCGCTTGGCGCCATCCATCTGTATGCCTCGTTGCTGGAGCGAGACCTTGCGGACCGGCCCGCGCAGTTGGATCTCGTGAAGCGGCTGGAGGTGGGCATCGTCAACCTGGAAGGCATCGTGGGGGACATCCTGGCGTTTGCGGGAGAGCTGGAACCGCGAGCACGGGCCGTGGTCCTGGGCGACATCCTGGCCGAGGTCCTCAGCCAGACGCGGCCGGCCGCCGAGCGGCGCGAGGTGACCGTCACGGTGGATCGGGGCCTTTCGTCCGCCGTCCTGTTCTGCGATGCCGTACAGATCCAGCGGGCGCTGGTGAACCTGGTGATGAACGCGGTCGAGGCGGTAGACCGAGGCGGCCGCGTCTGGCTCGACGGTGGGCCGTGCGCGGGCCGGGCGGGTGGCGGTTGGCCGGGGATGTACCGGCTCCGAGTCACCGACGACGGGCCCGGGATCGATCCGGCCCACCTCCAACGCGTGTTCAACCCGTTCTTCACGACCAAACACACCGGCACCGGGCTGGGGTTGGCGATCGTGCACCGGATCGCCGAGGCGAACGGCGGATCCGTTCAGGCGGCGAATGGCGCGGGTCGCGGTGCGTCGTTCGTCCTCACGCTCCCCTCGGACGGCCCGTCGGCGGAGTCCGGGCAGGCTGCCGAAGGCGTGTGGTCGAGTGAGTCAAGGGATCGGACAGAGGCGTGCGTTTGAGCTGAAGGAGGACCGTTCTGCTATGGCGCTGGTATGCGTGGTGGATGACAAGGAGCTGTTGCGGGATTCGCTGTCGGAGGCGCTGACCCGTGAGGATCACGAGGTCGTCGCGTTCGCCGACGCCGTCGAGGCGCTGAGCGAGATCAAGACGCAGCGGATGGACGTGGTGCTGTGCGATCTGAAGATGCCGCGGATGGACGGATTGACGTTGATTCGCGAGGTACGCTCCGCGGGGGTCGACACGCCGGTGATCATGATGACCGCGTTCGCGACCGTCGCTACGGCCGTCGAGGCCATGAAGATGGGCGCGTTCGACTACATCCAGAAGCCGTTCGAGGCGGATGCCGTCTGCGTGCTGATCGAGCGGGCGCTTGAACACGTGCGGCTGCAACGTGAGAACGAGGCGCTGCGGGCGTCGATGGACGATCTGGGGCATCGGCGGGTGATGATCGGCTCCAGCCCGGCGATGTCCGGCCTGCGGGAACGGCTGCAACTTGTCGCGGCAAGTCACGATACGGTGCTCATCACCGGCGAATCGGGCACCGGCAAGGAGTTGGCGGCCTGGTACGTCCACCGGAACTCGCCGCGCGCCGACCGGCCGATGCTCTGTCTGAACTGTGCGGCCCTCTCGGCGAACCTGCTGGAAAGTGAACTGTTCGGCCACGAGCGGGGCGCGTTCACCGGGGCGGATCGGACGCGCAAAGGGCGATTCGAGCTCGCCGACCGCGGGACGCTGCTCCTGGATGAGATCTCGGAGATGGCCGTTCCGCTCCAGGCCAAGCTGCTTCGCGTGCTTCAGGAGCGCGAGTTCGAACGAGTCGGGAGCAGTGCCACGCGCCGCGCCGACGTACGGGTGATCGCGACGACGAACCGGAATCTACAGGACTGGGTCGCACGCAAGAAGTTTCGGGAAGACCTGTACTACCGACTGAACGTCCTGCCGGTCAGAATGCCGCCGCTTCGCGAACGAACCGACGATTTGGCGGAGCTGATCGACCACTTTCTGGCACAGGTGTCGACGGAATCGGGCCGCCGCGTTCCGCAGGTTGGTCCGGATGCCCTCGAAGTGCTGATGCGATACGCGTGGCCGGGCAACGTGCGGGAGCTGGAGAACCTCTGCCGTCGGGCCGCCACGCTGTGCTCTGCGGACACGATCGAGGGCGACCTGATCGAGCCGTGGCTGCGACGTGATGCCGGCCGCGCGGGCGACGTCACACTCGGGACGTTGCGGGATGGCCGAATGCTGGCCGATATGGAGCGGCGACTCATCGAGAAGACGCTCATCAGGTTCAACGGTCATCGGCTCAAGACCGCCAAGGCCCTGGGCATGGGTGTCCGGACGCTGGGGATGAAACTGAAGCAGTGGCGTGAGGAGCCGCATGAGGAGCACCAGGAACTCGTCGGCGCCGGACGGTAGGGGGGTTGGGGCGGGCCGCATGCGCCGGCCGATCCGCATCGTGCCGCGCAGTTTCGGCCGACGCGCAGGAATCGCCTGCGTGGGAGGCGGCCCGAGTGGCCCTCTTGACGCTGGGACGGGTCTGCCGGCGCGCCGGCATGGATCGTGCTTGGCGGAGCGAGCGCTCGGGCGTGCGCAGGCGGAAGCCGGCGGCGTCGAGTAGGAGCGTATCGGTTACGGGAGTAGAAGGAACGGCGGTCGTCGATCTCGACCGCGGCAAAACGCCATGTACCTGGAAGGCATAGGCAACCGCAGCGCCTTGCCGGCGTTGGAGAAGACGCTGGCCTTCAACGAGGCGCGGCTTCGGATGATCGCGGAAAACGTCGCGAACGTCCATACGCCCGGTTATCGAGCCAGGCAGCTCGAGCCGGCCGGTTTTCAGAGCGCGTTGCGCGCGGCGCTGGAGGAAAAGGGCACCGACCCGTCAAGGCGGCTCGTCGTCGATGACGGCAAACAGGTCGCGACGCGCCCGGACGGCACGTTGCGGGTCACGCCGACACTCGAGCCGGTAGAGGCCGTCCTGTTCCACGACGGGACCAACCTGTCGATGGAGCGGCAGATGGCCGACCTGGCCGAGACGGGCATGATGCATGAGCTGACGACGACGCTCATGCGGGGTTACTTCGACGGGCTCAGGAAGGCGATTCGAGGGACCGCGTAAGAACCGGGCGCCGATGCGCAGGATGGATGAGTGATGTACAACGCGTTGGACATCAGTGCCTCGGCGCTCGGTGCCTATCGCACGCAGTTGGACGTAATCGCCGGGAACATCGCGATGAAGGATGTGACCCGCGATGAACACGGCCGTTCGGCGCCCTACCGACGGCGGGTCGCCCTTTTCGCGTCCGGCGATGCGCCTGGCAGCCGCGCGGCGCCCGGCGTCCACGTTGCCGCGATACAGGAGGACCCCGCTCCGTTCGGCCTGAGGTGGGCCCCGCACCACGTCGACGCGATCCAGGGCGGAGAGTCGAAGGGATATGTGCGCGTCTCCAACGTCGATTACCACACGGAGATGGTCAACGCCATGACTGCGGCGCGGGCCTACGAGGCGAACGTCACGGTTATGGAGACGACGAAGCGGATGGCGGCCAGCACGCTCCGGCTGCTGGCCTAGGGGCCTGTTGAAGGATGTGTGGCACGGGCGTCCCGCCCGTGTTTCCACCGCCGAGACGGCGGTGCCACACCAGCAAGGCTCCTTTTTGCACGGACTGCTGGCCTACGGGCCGCCGGGTACCCCGGGCGCGGCACGAAGAGAACCGGGTACCCCGGGGCGCGGCACGAAGAGAACCGGGTACCCCGGGCGCGGCACGAAGAGAAACGTATGGCGGATCCGATTCAGTTTTCCGGTGTAGCCCCGACGGCGGCACCGGCGTCCGCGCCGACGGCGCCGGGTGGGAGTACCCCGGCCGCGGCGAAGGACTTCAAGAGCGTCCTTCTTGACAGCCTCGACGAGGTGAACCGACTCCAGACCGAGGCGGACCACGGAGTGCAGACGCTCCTGACCGGGGAGACGGACAATGTCGCGGAGGTGCTCGCGGCGGTCAACAAGGCCGGCATTGCTTTCGACCTGCTGATGGAGATCCGCAACAAGCTGACGGAGGCCTACCAGGAGATCCGGCAGATGCAGGTCTAGCCGGTCCACAGGCGGTTCGGACCGGACTCGGCAGGAGCCACGCGGGGACCGCGGATCGTATGGAGCGCGACCAGGGCTGAGGCGAAGGTCGCCGGGACGAACGAGACATGGAACGCATTCGTCAACTGTTGAGTTACATCAACGCGCGGATGAGCGTATTGAACGTCTCGCAGCGCATCGCGATCGGGTTGTGCGCGGCGCTCATCGCCGGTTCCGTGCTCTGGCTCCTACAATGGTCGACGACTCCGGAGCTGGTGCCGCTGGTCAATCACGATTTCACGTTCACCGAGCTGGACGCCGCCGAGGCGGCGCTCAAGAGTAACGGCATCCGTCACGAAGCCTACGGCACCCGCCTGTTCGTGCGGGCCGCGGATCGGCACAACGCGCTGCGGCTCATCCACGCCGCCGGTGCGCTCCCGGAAGGCAGCCTCTTCGACATGGAGGCCGTGGTGACCTCACAGAATCCCTTTCAGGCGCCGGAGGCCCGGGAGTTCGCCCAGAACTACGCGATCGGCAACGAGCTCGCCAAGATCATCGCCACCTCACCGTCCGTCCGCCAAGCCTCGGTGATCGTGAACCCCAAAACCACCCGGCGGCTGGGCGGGCGCGCCGAGGTCCCGACGGCGTCGGTCACCGTGACGCTCGCGCCGGGCAAGGAGATGACCGCGGAGGTAGTCGAGGGCTTCGCCAAGCTGGTCAGCGGGGCGATCAGCGGGCTCAAGCCGCACAACGTCTCGGTCACCGATGCGAAGACGCTTCGCTCGTTCAATGTCCCGCACCCCGACGACGCCGTGAGCTTCGATTACCTCCGACTGGTCAAGCAGCACGAGGCCCACCTGCGCAGCAAGATCCAGACCAAACTCGCCGACATCCCCGGTGTCCAGGTGGCCGTCAGCGTGGAGCTCGACACGAGTAAACGCATCACGCAGAACATCAAGCATGACCAGCCGCAACCGAAAACCGAAACGTCTCAATCGAGTGAGACCAGCGACGCGGCGGCGCCAGCCGAGGGCGGTGTTCAGGCCAACCTCGGCCAGGCCCTCACGGCGGCCGGGCCCGGATCCGGCACCACCACCGAGGAGACTTCCGTCGAGAACTTCGAGCCGAAGGTCAGTCGGACCGAGACCGTTGAGCAAATGCCGTTCGCCATCAAGAGCGTCGCCGCCGCGGTCGGTATCCCGCGGAGCTTTGTCGCGGCCGTCTGCGCAGCGCGCTTCCCGGACAAGTCGGAGTGCAAGGACGACGATCCCGACTTCGTTTCCATTCGCGACGAACAGGTTTCCCGGGTCAAGGCCAGCGTTGAGCGTATTGCGATGGCCCGCGACCCGGCCGACGTGCAGGTGGACGTCTACCCCGACATGGACTGGACCGCGTCCGAGCCGGCGTGGAACGGGGCGGCCGATACCGCCGGCGCGCTTGCCGGCGCACAGGGCTTGGACCCGCTCGGCTTCGTCCAGACCTACGCCGCGCAGCTCGGCCTCGTGTTCCTCGCCCTGACGAGCCTGTTCATGATGATGCGGATCATCCGCAAGTCACCGCCGATCCCCGGTCAGGGGCGGGGGAGGGCAGCGGAGGGTGTGGACGAGCCGGCCGTCGAGCCGCTTTTGACGGTGGGCCGGCGGAGCATCGGGCAGGCGGAGGTATCGGACACCTTCCTGACCGGACATGAAGTCGACGACGACACCTTGCGTTACCAGGAGCTGGGCCGCGAGGTCTCTCAGTTGGTCGCCGACGACCCGGAGTCGGCCGCCCATCTACTTCGGCGCTGGATCGGCGAAACGACCTGAGCGTGACGTCCGGCGACCCTGAACGAGTGTTGTGACATGGTTGACCAGGCCGAAAAGACCGCGGTAGCGTCGGCGCCGAAGAGTATTCGGGGCATCACCAAGGCGGCGATTCTACTGTTGAGCATCGAGGACGACGTGGCCGCCGACGTGCTCCGTCACCTCGAGGACTCCCTCGTCGAGGACATCACGCGCGAAATCGCTCAGCTCGATCAGGTCGCGACGGATCAGCGGGGCAAGGTCGTCGAAGAGTTCTACAACATCGCCCTCGCCCGCACCTACGTGAAGCAGGGCGGGCTGGCCTACGCCAAGACCCTCCTCGAAAAGGCGCTGCCCGCCGACCAGGCCAAGCAGATCATCCGCATCATCGAGCATCAGGTCTACCGCCAGCCGTTTTCGTTCCTGGCCAAGGCGGACCCCGAGAACCTCATGACCTTCATTCAGGATGAGCATCCGCAGACGATCGCGCTCATCCTGTCGCATCTGACCTCGGTCAAGGCGGCGGAGATCCTGGCGGGCCTGCCGCTCAACAAGCAGCTCGAGGTCGTCACCCGCGTCGCCATGATGGACAACACCAACCCGGAGGTGATCCGTGAGGTCGAACAGGGCCTCGAAATGCGCCTCTCCGGCATCGTGTCGCAGACGTTCCAGAAGGCCGGCGGCGTCGAGTCCGTCGCCGAGATGCTCAACTTAGCCGACCGCTCGACGGAGAAGGGGATCCTCGAGGCCCTCGAAGCCCAGGACCCGGACCTCGTCGAGCAGATCCGCCGCCTGATGTTCGTCTTCGAGGACATTCTGCTTGTCAACGACAAGGGGATCCAGCAGGTGCTCAAGGAGATCGAGCACGAGGACCTGGCCCTGGCCCTCAAGACGGCGAGCGACGAACTGCGGGAGAAGATCTTCCGCAACATGTCCGAGCGCGCCGCGCAGCTCATCCGCGAGGACATGGAGTACATGGGCCCGGTGCGGGTCAGCGACGTGGAGGCCGCCCAGCAGAAGATCGTCGACGTTGTGCGGCGGCTCGAGGATGCCGGCGAGCTCATCATCTCCGGACGGGGCGGCGAGCGGGAGATGATCATCTGATGGGCGGAGGAACCCGATGTCCACGGTGATCAAGGCCGGCCGAGAAGGAGCCGTGCTGCGCGGGTTGGCCCGGGTGGACCTCACCGACCACGCTGCCGAAGCGCGCCGCATCATCGACCACGCTCGCCGGCGCGCCGCAGAGATACTCACCAGGGCCCGGCGCGACCGCGACCGATTGCTGACCGAGATCCGCGAAACGGCGTATGAATCCGGGTACGGGGCCGGCCGGGATGAGGGCGCCGCCGCCGGCCGCGAAGCCGCCCACCGCGAGGCCGCGGAGCGGTTCGCCGAGGCCCAGGCCCACCTCGTCGCCGACCTGATCCGCGTCGTGGACGAAGTCGACGGCATGAAGCGGGATCTGCGCATTGCGGCGGAGAAGGACCTGCTCGAGTTCGCACTTCGGCTTGCCGAGAAGCTGACCCTGGCCATCGGCCGCGTGAACCGCGAATCGGCTGTGGTGAACCTCGGGCGGGCCCTGGAGCTGATCCACGGCAAGGGGCGCCTCGTGGTTCGGGCTCATCCGGATGACGCCGCGACGCTCGCGGCCTTTGCGGAGTCGGTCCGCACGCGGCTGCACGAATCCTCTGAGATCCGCCTCGTCTCGGACGAGTCGATCGCGCCGGGCGGTTGTGTCGTCCGCGCTGAGACGACCGAGGTCGACGCGCGCCTCGAGACCCAGTTGGCGGAATTGGTGTCCCTCTTGCTCGCAGAGCGATCTGGTCATGATTGAACTCTTCGCCGATGAACAACGCCTCGTCGAGCGCGCCCGGACCATGCGCGTCACCGGGCGCGTCGCGGAGGTCATTGGTCTGTCCGTCGTCGTCGACGGGTTCCAGGTGCCCACGGGCTCGCTTTGCAGCATCGAGCGGTCCGCCGACGCACCGGTCGTGGCCCAGGTCGTGGGAACTCGTGGGGATCGCGCCATCCTGATGACCCTTCAGGAGCCGCTCGGCATCCGCAGCGGCGAGCCTGTAGTCAGCCGCCCGGGGCTCGAGTACGTGCCGGTGGGCCGCCAACTGCTCGGCCGCGTGCTCGACGGCTTCGGCCGGCCCATCGGAAACGACGCAGGCTTCGCCGTGGAGAGGCACTACCCGATCCACGCCGACCCGCCCGCCGCACTCGAACGCGAACGGATCGGGACCATCCTGCCCACCGGGATCCGCTCGATCGACGCGATGCACACGGTCGGCGCCGGACAGCGTCTGGGCATCTTCGCCGGGACGGGCGTGGGAAAGAGCGTCCTTCTGGGCATGATCGCGCGCAACACCGATGCCGACGTGATCGTGGCGGCCCTGATCGGCGAGCGCGGCCGCGAGGTCGGGGACTTCCTGCACAAGGACCTCGGCGACGAGCGGCTCAAGCGGTGTGTGATGATTGTCAGCACTTCGGACCAATCGCCCGTCCTCCGGGTCCGAGCCGGGTTCGTCGCCACGGCGGTCGCCGAGTACTTTCGCGACCTCGGCAACAGCGTGCTGCTGCTTATGGACTCGACGACGCGGATCGCCATGGCCCAACGCCAGATCGGGCTCTCAGCCGGCGAGCCGCCGACCACGCGCGGCTACCCCCCCAGCGTGTTCGGGCTCTTCCCGAGGCTCTTGGAGCGTTGCGGCCGCACGCGTCGTGGCGCCATCACGGGCCTCTACGCCGTGCTCGTCGAGGGTGATGACATCAACGAGCCGGTTTCCGACGCGCTTCGCGGTGTGCTGGACGGACACGTTTGGTTGTCGCGCGACCTGGCCAATCGCGGTCACTACCCGGCGGTGTCCGTCCTGGACAGCATCAGCCGCGTCATGTGTGACGTGGCCGACGAGACACACCTGCAAGCGGCCGCCGCCGTCCGCCGTGTGCTCGCGGTGTGGGGCGACATACAGGATCTGGTCAATGTCGGGGCCTACGCACCCGGGTCGAACCCGGACTTCGATCTCGCGGTGCGCATGAAGCCCCAGATCGACGAGTTCCTGCGTCAAGCGGTCGATGAGCGGGCGGCGTTCGCGACGACGCGCCGCGGCCTGCTGGAATTGGCCGAACGAATTCACACGGTCCGCGCCGAACTGGAGCAGGACGGCGCGGGCGGGGCCCGTCGGACGGGTGCGCCGGCGGCGGTGGCCACCATTACCCAGGCGGCTGAGTGATGGCCCGGAAGTTCCATTTTCGTCTGCGCACCGTCGAGCGGTTGCGAAAGCAGGCCGTCGATCAGCAGCGCCGCATCGTGGCCGAAGCGCAACGTGCCGCCGGCGCCGCCGAAGAAGCGAATGCGGCCCGAAACCGCGAACTGGAGCACGAGCGGGAAGCCGCACGGCAGAGGCTTGACGCGAGAGTCCTGGATCTGCCGTTGCTGCGCTCGCAGCAGTTGTTCCGGGCCTGGTTGAAGGGCAAGGCCGTCGAGACGGTTCGTCAGGCCGAGTCGGCCCGGGCCGACCTGGGTCGTGAGCGCGCCTGCCTGGCGGGAGCGTCGAAGCGGTTGAAGGTGATCGAGAAGCTTCGTGAGCGGCAATGGCAGCGGCACACGGCCGCCGCGCAGCGCGCCGAACAGGCCCTCTATGACGAGGCCGCGTTGCAGCGATATGTCCGCGGCGAAGGCGCGAGGAGGGGTGAGTAACCCGTGACCCTGAGATCGCACATGACCGGTGTTTTTCGCAAGAGCTACGACCTGGTCGCGCTGTTGGCGCTGCTTCACATGGCGGCGCTCGCCGGCTTGGCGGCGTATCTGCTTGGAACCGGTACGATCAGCCTCGAGAAGATGCGCGACATCGGCGCACTGCTACGCGGGGACGCGCGGGTGGCCCCGCCCGCCGGGCCGGGTCCTCAGATCGACCCTGAACCTCACGACGCCCCGGCGGACCAACCTCCCACGCCCGACGCCGTCGCCGCGCTCGAGAAGATGGATGTCCTGCACTGGGAGGCCGAGCGGGTGAAGGCCGAGCTCGACCAGCGCCTGGCGCTGAACAACAGCATCATGCTTCGCGTCGCTGCGGAAAAAACCGCGTTCCACAATGAGCGGGACGAAGCCGAAGCGCGTGACGAGGCGGCGCTGGCCGCCATGCGCGACGAGGGATTTCAGAAGCAGATTGCCATTTACGAGGGGCTGGCTCCCAAGATCGCCGTCCAGCATCTGTTGGCGCTCGGCAGTCCGGATGAGGCGGCTCGGATCCTGTTGCAGATGGAAACCCGCAAAGCCCGCAAGATCGTCGAGGCCGCGAAGCGCGGCGACCAGTTGATCAGCATGCAGCGGATTCTCGCCCGCGTCCGCGAGGTCGCTCCGGACCGGTCCGCGGATTTCGACGGGGAGTGATGGTGGCCGCAGCCACGGAAGTCTTAACGAGGTCCATGCAGCCCCAGGGGCGCGAAGGCCCGCCGCCGCGGCGCCACGCCCGCGACGATGAGGGCTCCGCTCACACGGCATCGCTGCTAGACGGAGGTGCCGCTTTCGACGTGCTGTTGCAGGTGACCCGAACCCGCCTCGGCGCGGAGCTTCGCGGCCGTGGAATGGAGAGCGACTTTGCCGAGAGGATGTTCGAGCCGCGGATCGCCGACGCTCACGGCCGGCGGCAGCAGGAGCTGACGCAGGAGTACCGGGCCGCGATGAACGAAGGGCCGGGCGCCAAGCGGCACGAAGCGCGTGACGATTCGATGCCCCGTACTGCCGACCATCCCGAGACCGCTCGCCTGCGTGGCCCGGCGGGTACTGGCGCCGCCCGCCCCGCCCCGACCGCGGGTGGTGGTTCCAGGGCTTCGGCTCGCAGCGCGTTGTCCGAGGCGTGGACCGTGCCAAGTGCGGGCCGGCCGGAATCGGGCGCGGGAGGGCGTACCGAGGCGGCACGTGCCGGTGCCGCGGCCAGGATGCCTGAGTCCGTGCCCCTCGGCGCCGCTACGGCAACCGTGACCGCCGCGCCGGCGGCGCCCGTAGCCGGGCAACCAGGGCCGGTGGGAGGGAGCCTTGCGGAGCAGGTTGGACGCGCGCTGGGCGATGCCCGGTCGCACGGTGGTGAGACGGCTCGGGCGGTCGACGGGCCGACGGCAACCTCCCAAGCCGGTGACAACGCCGCGCAAACCAGGCCCCACGGCGGCTCACGAGCCGGCACGGCCGAGACCCGCGATGGAGCGGGCGCCGAGGCCCGCCGCGCCGCGACGGACAAGCCGGCCGGGTTCAAGGATCTGGTTCGCGCCCTTCAGATCCGAAGCGGTGAACGGCACTCCAGCGCACGAATGCGATTGGATCCACCGGAGCTCGGGCGCATGCGGGTCAGCGTGTCGCTGCATGACGACCGGCTACGCGTCGAAGTGCGCACGGAAACCGCGGAGGCGACGCAACTGATTAACGAGCGGGTCGCCGCCCTCAAGGCCGCGCTCGCAGCCCATGGCGTCACCGTCGACCGTTTCGACGTGTCCTACGACGGGCCCAACGTGGGCCGCTTCGGTGCCCAGGGCGACGGCTCCACCGCGGCGCATTACGAGTCGCGCGGCGGAGCGCGGGATGACGGCGGGGCCGCTCTCGACGATGGAGCGGACGATCCGATCCCCGACCTGTGGGGCATCGCGGTGCCCGCAACGCTTTCGTCACGACAGCGTCTGGACGTCAGCGTGTGAAGGGATGTTGAACGTGAGATTTGTGAACCTGGAATACCCGGAGGCTTGAGATGGAACCGGTACTCGGTGTGGCGAACCCGACGAGCATCGCCCAAGGCCCCGATGCGCTGGCCGGCATGGGGACGCAGGATTTCCTGAACCTGCTCGTGACCCAACTGACGCATCAGGATCCCCTCGAACCGACCGGAAACGAGGAGCTGATGCGTCAGATCTCCTCCATCCGCGAGATCGAGCTTTCCACGACGCTCACCGAGTCGCTCCGGGCGCTGTCCGGACAGCAGAACTTCGGGTCGGCGTCATCGCTCATCGGGCAGTACGTCACGGGCCTCCCCCAGCCCGACGGTGCCGTGCCCCGGGGCCTGGTCGTCGGCGTCCGTTTCGACGAGGGCCGGCAAATCATGCTGCTCCTGGCCGACGGAACGGAATTGCGGATGGATCGCGTCAGCGCCATCGAGTCGCCGCAACGCGCCGCGGAGTCGCTCATCGGGCTCAAGGTCGCCGGGTTCGACCGCCGCGGCGCCGGAGAACGTGAGCTGGTCGAGGGCGTCGTCACCGCGACCCGCGTGGGTGATGCGGGGCAGGTCGTCCTGGAGCTCGACACGGGTCACGATCTTCGGCTCATGGACGTGAGCACGGTAACGGAAGCGGTCGCGGCGTAGACATTCAGCACAGAACTGGAACATCGGACACCACACGAGGATGTCAACCTATGTCACTTAGCTCCGCAATGATCGTGGGCTATACGGGAATTCAGAGCAACAGCGTCGGCGTCGACACGGTCGGCGACAATCTCGCGAATCTCAACACGACCGCATTCAAGAGTCAGCGCACGACCTTCGAGACCCTGCTCTACCGGACGATCAGCGAAGGCGAGGGGCCCAGCGGCACCAGCGGCGGCACCCTGCCCAGACAGATCGGCTCCGGGTCGACGGTAGCGTCGATCCAGCGAAACTTCGCACAGGGCAGCGTCGATACCACCGGCGTGCCGAGCGACGTTGCCGTAAACGGTCAGGGCTTCTTCATCCTCGACGGTCCCAACGGGCAGCAGCTCTTCACCCGCGACGGCGCCTTCCGGCTCGACGAAGCCCAAACGCTCGTCTCGGCGGGCGGTGCGGCCGTTCAGGCGTTCCAGGCCGACGCCGACGGCAACATCCAGACCGGCGCTCTCTCCGATCTGGTCATTCCGATCGGAAGCGTCAGTGACGCCGTAGCCACGACGCAGGTCGAGATGGACGGGCGACTCGATCCCAACACCGGCATCGCTTCCCAGGCCGCCGTGCTGACGACGCAGCCTTTGACGACGGCCTCCGGGACCGCCGCGACGGCCGGCACCGCCCTCACCGACCTGGTCGACGCCAACGGGCTGTCGCTCTTCGCCGTGGGAGATCAGCTCAGCATCAACGCCGCCAAGGGCGGCATCGCGGCGGGGCCGTCGACGTTCGTCGTCGGAACGACGGGGTCGAGCCTGGGCGACCTCGCGGGCCACCTGGAAGCCGTGCTCGGCATCAACGCCGATCCGGCCACCGGCGGCATGCCCGGCGTCACCGTTTCGGACGGCACGATCTTCCCGGCCGGTTCGCTCGTGGTGACCTCCAACCTCGGCCAGATCAACGCCGTCGAGCTGAGTGGTGCATCCATCGTGAACACGACCGGCGCCATTACCGTGCCGTTCTCGTTCACAACCAGCACACCCGCCCTGGGCGATGGTGTGACCACGACCTTCGGCGTCTTCGATTCACTCGGCAACCTGAACGAGGTACGGCTTCGCCTCGCGCTGGAATCGAAGTCGGACAGTGGAACCACCTGGCGCTTCTACGCGGAGTCCACCGCCGACACCGACCTCTCACCGGTTCTGGGAACCGGGACCCTCGCCTTCGATCCCACGGGCCGCCTGCTCGGCGCCACCGGAACCGATCTGGCCATCGACCGGGCCGGGGTCGGGTCGCAGACGCCGCTGCGATTCGCCCTCGATTTCAGTCAGCTCCGTGGTCTGGCGACATCCGACGGCGCCTCCCAGCTCATCATGGACAGCCAGAACGGTGCGCCGGCCGGCGTGATGCAGGCGTTCCGCATCGAAGAGGATGGGACGGTCATCGGACTTTTTTCGAACCAGCAGGAAGTCGTGCTCGGGCAGCTCGCCTTGGCGACGTTCGTCAACAACGAGGGCCTGCTCGCCCGGAGTGAAAACGCCTTCGTGCCCGGGCCGAACTCCGGTCAGCCGAGTGTCGTCGCCCCGCTGACCGGCATCGCGGGATCGATCATCTCCGGCGGACTCGAGCAGAGCAACGTCGAGATCGCCCGCGAGTTCATCAACCTGATTTCCGCGTCGACCGGCATCTCCTCGGCCAGCCGGGTGGTGCGCACGGCCGACGAGTTGCTTCAAGAGCTGTTGTTACTGGCGCGCTAGTCATGATTACCCTGACGCGTTTGGATCGGCGCGTAATCGTCCTCAACGCCGACCTGATCAAGATGGTCGAAGCCACCCCGGACACGATCATCACTCTGGTTAACGGAGACACCCTGATCGTACGTGACTCCGTCGATGACGTGGTGCGCGGCGTGATCGACTACCAGCGACAGGTACACGGACTTCAGGTCGTGTAGTGGCGTGGGGAGCCGCACGCCCCCGGGGCCGCGGGTCGGGCGGCGCGGCCCAGGCGGCGGCCTAAGCCGGCCAGCCGGTGCGGTCGATAAAACACAAGGGACCTTTTGCGCCCGCGGCGTGACGGGCGCAGCCTCGATCGGGTGATGCGGACTTATGGATCTGGCGACGATCATCGGGCTGATTACCGGAACCGTCCTGCTCCTCTGGGCGATTATGGGGCGGTCCGATATCGGCACGTTCATCGATGCGAGTTCGGTCGCCATCGTGGTTGGCGGGTCGGTCGCCGCGGCCCTGATCAGCTTCCCGATCCGCCACATTCTCGGCGTCGCCAGGATTCTGCGGAACTGCTTTTTCGCCAAGTCCCAGGACCCGCGGGAGCTGATCACCGACATGGTCAAGTACGCCGAGATAGCCCGCCGCGAGGGCATCCTCGCCCTGGAGAACGTCACCGGCAAGATCAAGGACCCGTTCCTCATCGCCGGCATCCAGATGGCCGTCGACGGCACAGACCCGGACCTTATCGAAAACATCATGATGAACGACCTCGAGACGATCGAGTCCCGCCACGCCGAAGGGAAAGCGTTGTTCGACAACATCGGCCGCTTTGCGCCGGCATTCGGCATGATCGGGACGCTCGTGGGCCTGGTCATCATGCTCCGCAACATGGACGATCCGTCGAAGATCGGGCCCGCGATGGCCGTCGCCCTGCTCACCACGCTCTACGGCGCCGTGCTCGCCAACCTCGTCGCGTTGCCCCTGGCGGACAAGCTGGCGCTGCGCAGCCGGGAGGAAATCCTGCTCAAGATGATCGTGATCAAGGGTGTGATGGCCATCCAGTCCGGTGACAACCCGAGGATCGTCGAACAGAAGCTCAAGACCTTCCTGCCGACGCGCTTCCGGGCCGCGCCGGACGCCCAGCAGAAGGCCGCGTAGTCGATAGTTGCTATGGCCAGATCCTCCAAGAAACCTGCGGTGATGATGGGCGCGCCGGAGTGGATGGTGACCTACGGTGACACCATGACCCTGCTGCTCTGCTTCTTCGTCATTATCGTCTCCATGAGCGAGGTCAAGCAGAACCAGCGGTTCCAGGACGTCATGGAGTCGCTCCGCGCCGCGTTCGGCGGGTACCAGGGAGCGGTCGGCGCCACGCCCATCGCCAACGTGCCCGCCAACGCCCTGATCGCCAAGCTGCTCGAGCTCGAGGCGCCCATCCTGCTGGACCATAAGGGCGACTCGCCCGACGAAGGCATCCACGGGCGACGCTTCCGTGTCACCAACGTCCGCGACGGTCTCGAGGTCGTCATCGGCGGGAAGATCACGTTCGACCGCTTCAGCGCCACGCTCAAGCCCGAGGCCAGAGAGTTGATCGCCAAGGCCGCCGAGCGGCTGCGCGGCTACAACACGCGAATTCTCGTCCGAGGTCATGCGACGCGCGAAGCTCTGCCCGACGATTCCATCTACGACGATGCGTATGCACTGTCCTACGCCCGGGCCGTCGCCGTGGCCGATGAGCTTCAGCGCAACGGGGTGCGCCGCGTCCGCCTGCTCCTCGTCGCCGCCGGGAACACCGAGCCGCTCGTGCGTCAAGCCTACACCGAAGACCGTCGCGCTCTGAACCGGCGGGTCGAGATCCTGGTGACCGAGGACCTGATCGACGATTTCGCAGGTTCAACGCTGACCAACGAATCAGGAGAGTCCGCTGATGGCGAATGAGAACGCGCAACCCGCGGTCGCCGCGGGGGCGGGGAAGAAGGGGCGCCTGACACCGCTCATCGTGGTGGCGGCCATCATGCTCGGCGAGGGCGTCGCGATCTTCTTACTGGCCAACGCCATGTCAGCCCCGCCGGCCCCGGTCCTCGCCGTCGAGGGTGGCGCCGCGGGCGAGGGCGGCGCCGGCCGGGAGCTCGCCGAGATCGAACTCGCCGAGTGCCGGCCCAGCAATGTCACCTCGGGACGGTTTATCACCTTTCATCTTCGCGTCTCAGCCCTGGTATTGGCCAAGGAGCAGGACCGCGCTCGTGGCCTCGTGGCCGGCAACCAGGCACGCATTGAAGACCGCGTCAATGTTGTCATCCGCAGCGCCGACCCCAAGGAGCTCAGCGAGCCCGGGCTTGAGACCCTGCGTCGAAGGCTGAAACAAGAGTTGGCCCGCGTTTTCAATGATGATGAGCTGATCAAGCAGGTCCTGATCCCCTTCATGCTCCAATCCGGGCCGGGGGTTTGATTGTCGTCCCGGACGAGGCTTCTCCGATACTACCGGGTAACGACAAACGGGCGTGGTGAGCCACGCTTTCGGATCCGGGCCGATGGAGGCGGCCGATGGTGGACCTCGATACCGATCAACCCGAGCCAACGGATGCCGCCGGGAACGAAGGGCTGACCGGCGACGATTTGGATGCGCTCATCGCCGGCGCAGCCGGTGACTCCGGGGAACAGCCGCACGGATCCGCGCAGCGCGCTTCCGATGGCGACGCACCGCCACCCGAAGCGCCCGCGCCGGCAGGCTCGGCGAAGCCTCCCGGATCTTCGGCCGCCTCCGGCCGTCCACAGCCGGCACCCGCCGGATCATTCGACCTTCCCGACCTCACCGTTGGAGGCGCGGCCGCGGTGGACGCGCGCCGGATCACGATGCTCAGTGACGTCAAGCTCAACGTCAAGATCGAGCTCGGACGAGCGCGGATGCTCGTCGAGGACGTCCTGAAGCTCAACGATGGCAGCGTGGTCGAACTGGACAAGCCGGCCGGCGATCCGGTCGAGGTCTACGTCAACGAGCGCCTCGTGGCGCGAGGCGAGGTGCTCGTGCTCAATGACAACTTCTGCGTGCGCATCAGCGAAGTCCTCGCGGCTGATCCCCATCGTGTGAGCGTATGACCCCCCACCGGCCACAACGCAAGCGCGATCCGCGCGTGGCGCGTCGCGCGAACGGCGTCGCCGCTCGGGCATTAGGGGTCATCCTCGCCACCGTCGCGGCCGCACGTGCCCAGCAACCGGGTCCCGCGGCAGATACAGAGGCGCGCTTGGCAGCGTCGAACCAGGCCGTCTCCCTCGCGGTGGACGACCCGGCACCGGGCGATGCCGCGGCCCCTGACATCTCAGGCGGTTCGTCCGATGATCAAACGGCCGGCGCAGATCCGCGCCATGCCCGATTCGAGGAAGAGGCGTCGGGCGACGGCAGCACCGGCCCGCGGCGCACGGTCCCGCCGCGCGCGGCCACCGGACCGAGTCCTTCGAGTCAGTTCGATCCCTCGCCGCCCTGGTATAGAACCGGTCTGGGCTCGCTGGCCATCGTGCTTGCGCTGATTGGCGCGGCGTATGCGATCATCCGGCGACTGCTGCCGGGTGCGCGCATGGCCGGGATGGACGGCGTCCGCGTAGTGGGGCGGGCGGCGCTGTCCCCGAAACATACCCTCGCGCTCATCCATCTCGGGCGGCGATTCGTCCTCGTCGCACTCGCCGGCGATCGCGTTCGAGCCCTCTGCGAGGTCACGGATCCCGGCGAGGTGGCCGAGCTTGCCGCCCAAACCGGTACCATCCTGGGACGCGAGGACCGCGGGTTCGACGCCACGCTGTTGACCGAGGCCGCGGACTTCTCGAGCGATGACGCCCAGGGCGCGGCCGACGAAGCCGAGTCGCGCGGGGCCGGAGTGTCGCGGCCGCCACGCGCTCCCGGCCAGCGGGTCAACCGGCCCGTGGCCGAACTGCTGGGCAGATTGCAGGAGCTGCAAGCGAAATAGTCCCGTTCCCACGGCGGCTCCCTGGGATTCAGGCTGGTGCGGTCTCGCGGAGCGAGGCCGTGGACTCGGTGTGCTCGGCCCGTTTCCCCGGGCCGCAGCGTACCAGGTGCAGTTGGTCTACCTTCGTGGAAACGGCGCTGGGTGCGGGGCCGCGTGGACGCGGCCGTGAGCGCTACGCACAGCGGAGCTGGGCATGTATCGCGAGCATGGAGGCTCGAGAAGCCCGTCGCAGCCGGCGATGCGCCGGCGACGGTGTCGCTGCGCCTGCATCCTGACCACGTTGTTGACCTTCGCCCCTGCCATGGCTCAGGACCCGGCCCGCGATCCGACCGCGGCGACGGTCGCCCAGAACCCCGCCGGTGTGCCCGACCTTCGCAACATCCTCCCTCCGGCTCAGGATACGGAGGGAGTCAGCGCTACGCTCCAGATCCTCGTTCTGCTTACGGTCCTGACGCTCGTCCCCTCGATTCTGGTCATGACGACCGCGTTTCCGCGCATCGTCATTGTCCTGGCCCTCTTGCGGCAAGCGGTCGGCACGCCGCAGCTTCCTCCCGGGCAGGTGATCATGGGACTGTCGCTGTTCGTCACGGTCATGGTGATGTCGCCCACCTGGCACAGGATCTACGCTCAGGCCGCGGTCCCCTACTTCGAGAACCGCATGGGGCAGCGCGTCGCCTTCGACATCGCCGCGACCCAGATGAAGGATTTCATGTACCGCCAGATCGAACAGGCGGAGAACTATGAAGACCTCTACCTCTTCCTCGAGTACGCCGAGAACCGCCGCATTCCTCCGGAGGAGAACATCGACGTTCAGACGCTGCCGTTGTCCGTAATGGTCCCGGCGTTCATGCTCAGTGAGCTCAAGACCGCGTTCATCATGGGCTTCCGCGTCTACCTGCCGTTTCTCGTCATCGACATGGTCATCGCGACCATCCTGCTTTCGATGGGTATGATGATGCTGCCGCCGGTCCTGATCTCCCTGCCCTTCAAGATCCTCCTGTTCATCCTGGCCGACGGATGGCACCTGGTCGTGGAGACTCTGCTTTACAGTTTCGTGAATTAGGAGCACCGACTATGGATCTGGAAACCGCGCTGGGACTTGGAAGACACGCCTTCTGGATGGCGCTGACGACCTCGGCGCCGGTCCTGCTCATCGGGCTGGCCGTCGGCCTGTTGATCTCCCTCTTCCAGGCCGTGACCCAGTTGCAGGAGCAGACCCTGACGTTCGTTCCCAAGATCGCGGCCATGGTCGTCGCCGCCGCGTTGTTCATCCCTTGGGTCGCCGAACAGATGGTCGCGTATGCCAAGGACATGTTGGGAACGCCGCCGTGGTAGTTGGGACGACAACGTGGCCACGCATGCCCGCGAGGCTCCGCGGCGCGGTACGACCATGAAAGGAGAACTTTGACCCTTTGCCTTGGGGCCTGCTCAACCTGTTTCCACAGTTGCCGGTGTTCGCGGTCGTGCTCTTCCGCGTCTCCGGCCTGGTCATGACGGCGCCGGTTTATGGCAGCCGGCTGATCCCTGTCCGCATCCGCGCCGCCCTGGCCGTAGCCGCCGCCGCGATGATCGCACCGCTCGTCCGGACGGCCGCACCGGCGGAGCTGTCACTCTCGTCGGTGCTTGCGGCCGGTGTGTCCGAGATTGCGGTCGGCGCGATGATCGGGCTGACCCTCGCCATTTTCATGACCGGCGCCGAAGTGGCCGGCACCGTGGCCGGGCAACAGGCCGGGCTCGCCCTCAGCCAGGTCGTCGATCCGACGCTCGGCGAGCAGACATCGGTCTTGGGCCAGGTGTACACCGTCACGTTGACCCTGATCTTCCTCGTCGCCGGTGGGCACCGCGCTGCCATGGCGGCCCTGCTCGACAGCTACCGCGTCATCCCGCTCTTTTCGTTCCAATGGGAGGACTCCGCTGTCATGCTGCTCGTCCGGGCATTGACCGCGGCGTTCATCCTCGGCGTTCGCCTCGCCGGGCCGGTGCTCATCGCGCTCTTTCTGACCGGAACCGCCATGGCCTTCCTCTCCCGCACCATGCCGCAGCTCAATATCCTGACCGTCGGCTTCACGGTGCGGACGATGGTCGTGCTCGCGGTCGCGGGCCTCGCCCTCAACGGCGCGCAGGAGACGCTCGTCCGAGCCGTCTGGGACGTCTTCGCCCTCATTGACGGAGCAATTGGAACCGACGCTGCACGGTTTCTTGTGGTGGACTGATGCCGGCCAACGCTGACGAAAGAACCGAAGCCCCGACCCCACGCCGCCGCCGCGAGGCGCGCACCAAGGGCCAGGTGGCCCGCAGCCAGGACCTGACCGCCGCCGTGCTCCTCGTGGCCGCCTTCCTCACCCTACGATTCCTCGGGCCGTGGATCTGGCAGGGCATGCTCGGACTCGTCACCACGTCACTTCGGATCGACAGCCCCTGCCAACTCGGCGAGAACCTCAACTTCGCGGGCCTTGCCGTGATGGAAATGGGAAAGCGCGTGGCCCCGATCCTGCTGCTGCTTTTCGGTGCCATCCTGTTGACGCTCTTCGCCCAGGTGGGTCCGTTGTTGACCGGGCAGCCGCTCGTGCCGACCCTCAGTAAGATCAGCCCGCTCAGCGGGCTGAAGCGCCTCTTCTCGGTCCGGTCGGCCATGCTTGCCGCAAGCAGCTTCGGCAAGCTGCTCGTCGTCGCCGCCGTGGCCTACGCCACCCTGGCGGCCAGCGCCGCGGCAGTGATTTATGCGTTCGCCTTCGACTTCCACGACATGCTCCGCCTCGGCGCGGACCTGATGTTCGATTTGGGCATCAAACTGGCCGCCGCCCTCTTCATCCTCGCCCTGTTCGACCTCGCCTGGCAACGCTTCCGCCACGAGCGCGATCTGCGCATGACCAAGGAGGAGGTGAAGGACGAACTGCGGAGCATGGAAGGCGATCCGCAGATCAAGCGCCGCCGCCGACAGCTCCAGTTTCAGATGGCCATGCAACGCCTCCGCAGGGATGTGCCCACCGCCGACGTTGTCGTGACCAATCCGACGCACTACGCCGTCGCCATTCGCTACGACGCCGACACCATGTCCGCCCCGAAGGTCGTGGCCAAGGGAGCCGACTACGTGGCGCTGCGCATCCGCCAGATCGCCGCCGAGTTCGGCATCCCGATCGTCGAGCGGCGGGCACTGGCCCGGGCCCTGCACGATTCCGTCGAGGTCGGCCAGTACATCCCCGAGCGTTTCTATCGCGCGATCGCCGAGATACTGGCCTACATCTATGAGCTTTCCGGCCGCTCCCTCCGTCGGCGGCGCGGACGGCTCGGCGCCTAGGAGGACTGTCGAAGGAGATGCCGCTCGCTGACCTGACCAGAATGAAGCTCGTAGCCAGCCTGGCGCGGTACCAGGGTTACCTCCTCCCTGTCGGGACGATGGCCCTGATCCTGGTCATCCTCATCCCACTGCCCACCTCGCTGATGGACTTCCTCCTCCTGACCAACATCACGCTCTCCGGTGTGATCCTGCTGACCGTCATGTACGTCGCCGGGCCGCTGGACTTCTCGTCCTTCCCGTCCCTGCTTCTGGGTATGACGCTCTTTCGCCTCGTCCTCAACACCGCCACCACGCGCCTGATTCTGACCCACGGCGATGCCGGCAACGTCATCGAGGCTTTCGGCGGCTTCGTCGCCCAGGGCTCGCTCATCGTCGCCATCATCATCTTCACCATCATTGTCGTGATCCAGTTCGTCGTGATCACCAAGGGCGCGACACGCATCGCCGAGGTCGCGGCGCGGTTCACCCTCGACGGCATGCCCGGCAAACAGATGGCCGTGGATGCCGATCTCAACGCCGGTTCGATCACCGAGGACGAGGCCCGCCGCCGGCGGGCGGACATCACCCGCGAGGCCGACTTCTACGGGGCCATGGACGGCGCCAGCAAGTTCGTCCGCGGCGACGCCATCGCGGGCATCATCATCACGCTGATCAACATCCTCGGCGGCGTCTACGTCGGTCTCGTCGAGCAGGACCTGAGCATCGCCGAGACCCTCCGCAAGTACACCATTCTCACCATCGGCGACGGCCTGGTGTCGCAGATTCCGGCGTTCATCGTCTCGATCTCGGCGGCGATGATCGTCACCCGCTCGGCTCAAAAGAAAGCCCTGGGCGACGAGTTGCTCGGCCAGCTCACCAGCCAGCCGGTCGCCCTGGCTCTGACCGCCGGATTCCTCGTAGTCCTGGCCCTGACCCCGCTGCCCAAGCCGCCGCTCCTCCTCATCGCCGCATCCAGCGCCGTCCTCGCCTTCGTTCTGTCGCACCAGCAGAAGGTGGCGCTCGCCACGGCGGCCGCCGCCCAGGCCAAGCCCGCCGCTCCGGAGCGCGTCGAAAAGCACCTCACGCCCGACGCCATGGAGCTGACCGTCGGCTACGGCCTGATCCGGCTCGTGGATCGCAAGCAGGGCGGCGACCTCCTCGATCGCGTCACCAACATGCGCCGCCAGCTCGCCCAGGAGATTGGAATCATCGTGCCGCCCATTCGGATTCGCGATGACATGCAGCTCCCCCCGAACGCCTTCCGCGTGAAGCTCAAGGGCTTTGAGATTGGCGACGGCGAGGTCTTGCCCGGTCATTTACTGGCGATCGACCCAGGAACCGTGTCGGAGAAGATCCACGGCGTGGACACTCGAGAGCCCGCGTTCGGTCTCCCCGCCCTCTGGATCAACGACTCGCAGCGGCACGAGGCCGAACATCGAAACTACACCGTCGTTGAGCCGTCCAGCGTGATCGCCACCTACCTGACCGAACTCGTTCGGCGCCACGCCGACGAGCTTCTTACCCGCCAGGAGGTCAACCGGCTGCTCGATCACCTCAAGGAGCGAGCCCAGAAGCTCGTCGAGGAGGTCGTGCCCGAGGTCCTCAAGCCCGGTGAGATCCAGCGCGTGCTCCAGGCCCTCTTGCGCGAACGCGTCCCCATCCGCGACCTCGAGAGCATTCTCGAAGCCGCCAGCGACGTGGCCCCGCGCACTAAGGACCCGGAGATCATGACCGAATATGCCCGCCACGCCCTCGCAAGAACGCTCTGCCACCAGCTCAAGGCCGACGACGGACGAATCCATTGCATCACCCTCGATCCCGCCCTCGAGGAGATGATCCAGAAGCACCTCGAGCGCAGCGACACCGGCACCGTCGTCACCCTCCCCCCGAGCATGCAGGCCAGAATCGTGGACGCCGTCCGAACACGCGTGGAACAGGCGACCTCGGCGACGCGCGGACGGCCGCCGGTCCTGCTCACGCCACCTCAGATCCGACCCTGGGTCCGCCGCATGATCGAGGCCCCGCTTCGTTCCGTGGCGGTAATGTCCTACAACGAAGTCGTGCGTGGGTTCGAGGTGCAATCGCACGGAATGGTCACATTGGGGAATGAACCTTGAGAATCAAGACGTTTCAGGGACGAACGATGGCTGAGACGCTCGGTGAGGTCAAGCGGCACTTCGGACCGAACGCCGTCATTCTGAACACCCGCTCCGACGTCCGCCGCGGCTGGCTTGGCATCGGGGGAAAACCCTACGTCGAAATCACCGCGGCCCAGCGCCTCGCCGACTTGCCTCAGCCCCTCAGACGCGGTACTATCGAGTTCCGATCGGGCACAGAAGGTCGCGCGGACGGAGCTGCCGGGCCTATGCCAACCAGCCAAGCATCCGACCTGACCCCGCCCTCGCAGTCGATTCTGGCGGAGGTCGGCGCTGTCAAGTCGCTCGTTCACGAACTCGTCCGCCAGTCGCGGCGAAAGGACGCCGGCAGACGGCCCGCAAGTCTCCACGACGACTACCTGACGCTGGTCCAGAACGCCGTGGCCGACGAGCTCGCCGACAGTCTCGTCGAACAGGTCGCGGCTACGCTCAGCGCGGCCGAACTCGAAAACCCCCGCACCGTGCGCAACCAATTGGTCAGCGCCATTTCGGCCATGCTGCCGTCGGCCGGACCCATTCGACTAGGATCCGCGGGCCGGCCTACCGTCGTCGCCCTCGTGGGGCCGACGGGCGTCGGCAAGACCACGACGGTCGCCAAGCTCGCCGCCAACTTCTCCCTCCGCGAGAACCGCAAGGTGGGCCTGATCACGATCGACACCTACCGCATCGCCGCGGTCGAGCAGCTTCGTACCTACGCCCACATTATCGACCTCCCGCTCGAGGTGGCCACCTCACCCGAGGAACTGAAGACCGCTGCATCGCGCCTGGCCGATCGCGATTGCATCCTGATCGACACCGCCGGACGCGGTCAGCGCGACGACATGAAGATCCGCGAGCTGCGCGGGTTCTTCGCCGTCTTGAAGCCCCACGAGGTTCACCTCGTGCTCTCGAGCGTCTGCGCCGAGCGCGTCCTGCTCGAGACGGTGGAGCGTTTCTCCGGCATCGGCATCGACCGCCTGATCTTCACCAAGCTCGATGAGGCCGTCGGCTTCGGTGTCGTGCTGCGATGCCTCGAGAAAGCCAAGGCCAAGCTCTCCTACGTTACCTGTGGGCAGGACGTGCCCGAGGACATAGAGGTCGGCCGGCCCGAGCGCCTTGCCCGGCTCGTCCTCGCCCGCCGCGAGGACGAGCTCGCCGTTCAGCCGGCAGGCGCCCCCGGTCCGACCGGACACAGGAGGCGATCTTGTTAAGCGGAGACCTCACGATGAGGGATCAGGCCGCCACGCTGCGAGCCCTCGCTCGTCGGAACCACGGCTCGGCGCACGCGATCGCGATCGTCAGCGGCAAGGGCGGCGTCGGCAAATCAAGCATCGCTGTCAATTTAGCGGTCTGTCTGGCCGTCCGTGACGTGCGGACGTTGCTGATCGACGTTGACATGGGGCTCGCAAACGCGGACCTGCTGCTCGGCATTCAACCGCGCTATACCCTCGCTCACCTGGTCTCAGGCTCGCGAACCGCAGCCGAGGTACTGACCGACGGACCGGGCGGCGTCCGCGTATTGGCCGGCGCGTCGGGACTCCACAACCTGGCCGACCTGTCCGAGTTCGAGCGGCAGAACCTCATCCACCAGCTCGAGACCATCGAGCGCAACACTGATATCGCGATTCTCGATTGCGGCGCCGGGCTGTCGAAGAACGTCCTCAGCTTCGCAATGAGCGCCGACCGCGTCTTTGTGGTCACCACACCCGAGCCCACGGCGCTGACTGACGCCTACGCCATGATCAAGGCGCTGACCCGAGAGTCATACGCCGGTCCGGTTTGCGTCGTGGTCAACATGGCGGACAGCCGCAACGAAGCCAGCGCCGTCTTCCAGCGGCTCGCCTCGGTCGCCGGAAGATTTTTGAATTTCTCTGTTGAAGACGTCGGCTACTTGGTGCATGATACGAGCGTTGAGTTGGCGGTTCGGGCGCGGTGTCCTTTCGTGCTAAAGTACCCTCGCTCGAACGCCAGCGCGTGCATCGCCGCCGTGGCGGACCGGGTCGCTCGGTTGATCGCCGACACGGTGGAGACCCGCGGGTTCTTCCGGCGGGTTGCCGGCCTCTTCGTGTAGCGGCCCGGCGGTGCATCGCGACGATGCGGTCGAAGTCGTCGAGCCGCCGCACGGAAGCGCGGATGCGGCTGCGACGTGCGTCGGGAACGACCCGTTGGCGCGGTCGGCTGTTCCCGGCAATGGGGGATGCAGGCGGAAACGCCAGGCAACAAGGAAGTTGCTTTAATGCTCGCACGCTATACCGGCGCAACGCTGGCATTGTTCGCGTTTGCCGTGGCGATTACGGCCGGGTTGTTCACCCAGAACCCGCCGACCATCGTCCTTTCCCGTGCCGTTCTCGCGCTGTTTGCCTTCCTTTTCCTCGGCTTGATCCTCGGCTACTGCGCCCAGCTCGTGATTCGGGACTTCGAGCGCCGGCGCGAGTACGAGATGCAGCAACGCTATCGTGAAACATCCGCCCCCACGGAGGGGGGCGGCGATGACCCGACCGCGGCGGCGCCGGCTGAGCCGGCACGCGCGTAAACAACCGTCCGCCGTGGGCGACCCCGCACGAGGAAGCGGTGCCGCGGAGCGACGGGGTTCCGGGCGGCGACGTTCAAGGAGGAGATGTCATGCGGGTGACGAAGGACAAGCCGGACCTGACTGATGTGTGGCGGGCATACAAACGGTCCGGGGAAAGACGCGTACGCAACCGGCTCATGGAGGCCTATCTGCCACTCGTCAGGTACAACGCGGACAAGATCGCCGTCAAACTGCCTGACGAGGTCGACAACGACGACCTCATGTCCGCAGGGATCTTCGGCCTCATGGATGCCATCGACGCCTTCGACCCCGCGCGCGGCGTCAAGTTCGAGACCTACTGTGCGCCCCGCATTCGCGGCGCCATTCTCGACGAACTGCGCAGCATGGACTGGGTGCCGCGCCTCGTCAGGAGCCGGGCCACCCAACTTGAACGCACCTCCCGACAGCTCGAATGGTCGCTCGGGCGCGCTCCGACGAGACGCGAGATTGCCGACCGCCTAAAGCTCTCTCCCCTCGAGTTTGCAAAGCTCCTACGCGACGCCACCGCGGTCACGCAGGTCTCCCTCTCACGCCGATACGGCGAGACCGATTCGAGCAAGGAAGTCTGCGAGATCGATGTCGTCGAGGACCGCCGGGGCCGCAGCCCCGTGGCCGAGATCCTCCGGAAGGACCTCAAAGAGCTCGTCACCCGCGGCCTGACCCGCGCCGAGCGACTCATCCTCATCCTCTACTACTACGAGGAGATGACGATGAAGGAGATCGGAATGACGCTCGACCTGTCCGAGAGCCGCGTGTCACAGATGCACTCATCCATACTCAAACGGCTCAGGGAACAGCTCGAGCTGCGCCGCACGGAGTTCGTCAACTAGCGACGCGGTTGTCCCGTTTGGCCGGCCTCGGACGCCCCGCCGCGCCGGCACGCCCGCGCGGGCAGATCGCCGTTCCCCTGGCCCCGGGTAGGGCGTTTGCCCGTCCGCCGCCGGCCCCCGTCCCTGCCCCGGCTGGGATCTGCGGGCCGATTCTGGTACAATCGACCCCGCGAGGCTAAACGGCCTCCCGAACGATGCCTGCCGGAAGGGGATCATCAGGATGGACCGAACCGAACGCCGTCCATGCCGGGGTTTCGCCAGTACCGCGACGCTGGCGGCAGCCGCACTCGGCGTGCTCGCCCCACGGGCCTCGGCGACCTGGTCCATCATGATGCACGACGCTCGAACACACGAGATTGCGGTCGGCGGCGCGACGTGTGTGACCGGCATCGACCTCAAGGGGCACCTGCCCGTGATCCTCGTGGACCGTGCCGCCGCCTGTGCCCAGGCGCTCGTCGACGTGTTCGGCACCAACCGTCTGCATATCCGCGATCGCCTGCTCGAAAACGCCCCGCCCGCGGTGATCATTGAAGAACTCGCAGATATCGATTCCGCCCATCAGCGCCGGCAATACGGGATTGTGGCGGGAACGACTCCGCCGGCTACGTTCAGTGGAAACGAAACGTTCGCCTTCTCCGGCGGGCTGACCGGCTCCACCGGCTCGATCAACTACGCCATCCAGGGAAACATCCTCACCGGCGAGCCTGTCATTCTCGCCGCCGAGCAGGCCCTGCTGGACACACCGGGCGGCCTGCCCGAGAAGCTCATGGCCGCGATGGAAGCGGCTCGCGCCATGGGCGGCGACGGTCGCTGTTCATGCCCGGACGGCCCCCAGGCCACTTCGTGCGGCTCACCCCCTGCGAACTTCGAAAAGTCCGCCCACGTCGGCTTCATGATCGCAACGCGCACCGGTGATACGGACGGTGGCTGCAACGCCGACGACGGATGTGCCACCGGTGATTACTTCATGGACTTCAACTTCCCCTTCCGTGGCCAGGAGGAAGCCGATCCGGTCATTTCGCTTCGTGAGGCCTTCGATCCCTGGTTCGCCGACTTGATCGGCTGGCCGGATGCCGTGAAATCCAACGTCACCATCGACCCGCCCGCCTTCCCCGCCGACGGCACTGGCGCCGCCACGATGACCATCGCCCTCCGCGACGTCCAGGGTGACCCGCTCGAGCCCGCCCAACTGGACCAGACCACGGTGGTGGTGATCCACGCGCCACAAAGCGACGGGACGACGCTTATCGGGCCGGTTATGTCTGCGGGCAACGGTCTCTACACCGTCAGCCTCACCGGCACCGAGACGATTGGGCGGGATCGGTACTACGTCCGCGCGGAGGGGCCGTTTCGCCCCGTCGTCCTCGTGCCCGTGCCGCACCTGCTGTCCGTCGCTCAGGCAGATCAGGACGCCGATGGCGATGTCGACCGCGACGACTATCAGTCGTACGCGGCGTGTCTGGCCGGCCCCTCAACGGACGGAGAACCCCCATGTGAGGCGTCCGACCTCAACCGCAGCGGGCAGGTCGATTTCGCGGATTATGCAGTGCTTCAGACGCAGTTCACCGACTCCTCGTGCTTGGCCCTGCGGATTGTTCAGGAACCCCTGTCGCAGGCGCTCCCCTGCGGCGTAGTCCTGACCCTGAAAGTGGTCGTCGAGGCCGATCCACCGGCCGTCTTCCAATGGGCGCTCAACGGCCAGCCGATCCCGGGCGCGACGCGGTCGCGGTATGTGAAGACGCTGACCTCGGCCGACGACTTCGGAATATACAGCGTAAGGGTCAGCAATACGTGCGGTACGATCCTGGTCGATGACGTCCAGGTCGTCCCCCGCGGCGTGCTCTGTCCTTAGGCGAGGCGCCCTTGCTCAGCGCCGAGCGCCATCACCCGAGCCCGTGTCGGCCGGCTCGAGCGCATGGAACAGCTCGAGCCATTCATCCAGGGTCAGTGTCTCAGGGCGCCGCGAGGCATCGATCCCGCCGTAGCTTGACTCGCGCCGGCGATCGCCGAGCGCGTACGACGCCGCTTGGCGAAGCGTCTTGCGGCGGTGCTCGAACACGCGGCGCAGGAACAACGCGAAACGCCGGACCGATTCCGGGGCCCGCAGCCCTTCGGGCAGATCATCCCGCACGTCGAGCCGCAGCATCACCGAGTCGACTTCGGGCTGGGGCCAAAAGGCCTCGGCCGGTACCCGGGCGATGACGCGGCATCGGCAGACGATCTGGGACACGATGCTCAGCGGGCCGTAGGCCTTGCATCCCGGCTCTGCCGTAAACCGCTCCCCCACCTCGGCCTGCACGGTGAACACGAATCGGCGAAACTGCGGGTAACTCACCAGGAGGTTCATGACCACCGGCGTCGCAATACTGTACGGCAGGTTCGACACCAGCCTCATGCCGCCGGACCCTGCGCCCACCGTCGCGAGCACCCCGTCGAGTTCGCGGGCCAGGCGGTGCTTTGTCTCCAGGACGTCCGTATGCAGAAGTGTCAGCCTTCCGGATCCGGCAGCATGGCGGAATCGCTCCTGGAGGATTTGGTACAGCGCCGGATCGATTTCGACGCACACCACGTGATCCGCGCGTTGCAAGAGCAAGTCCGTCAACCCGCCTGTCCCGGCTCCGACCTCCAGCACCACGTCACCGCCCGCCAGTTCGGACGCCTCCACGAGGCGGCGCATCAGATTGCCGTCGATCAAGAAGTGCTGGCCCAATCGGCGGCGCGGGCGCGCGCCGCCGCCGGCCAGCATCGCCTGGATCTCACGCTTGGTCTGTACGTGGTCGGCGGTCACCCCGTCGCCATCTCACAGGTACGGAAATGGACGCCCTGCGCGGCGAGTGCCACGCCGCGCTCACCCGTCGATTCTGGTGCCGCCTGGTCGCGTCCATCGCCCACGGGCCGGCGCCCCTTTGGGTGTTGGATTGTCGGCGATCCATTACAATAGGGGCCACGGCTCGCACGGCGCGGATCAGGTCTCCCCGCGCCGGGGGCAGCCGGCGTCGGCGAGGATCGCGGGAATGCGTTCATACCAGGTGCTCAAGAAAGCGGCGGACGAGATCGGGGTCAAGGCCCTCGCCGCTAAGCTCAAGGTTTCTCCGGCCCTGGTCTACAAGTGGTGTCAACCCTGGGACCCCGATGACCCAGACCAGAGCGGAGCACGAAACCCCCTCGACCGCCTGGCCGACATCGTGGCGCTCACCGGCGATCGCGACGTCGTCAACTGGCTTTGCAACCAGGCCGGCGGGTTCTTCGTCGCCAACCCCGTCGCCCGGCCGACCGAGAACGTCGGAACCGAGCTGCTCGTCACGACCCAGCGACTCGTCCAGGAGTTCAGCCGGTTGCTGACCGCCGTAACCAAATCCATCGAGGACGACGGCCGGATCGAGCCCAGGGAGGCCGAGCGCATCAGGACCGCGTGGGAGCACCTCAAGAGAACCGTCGAGGCGTTCGCCGTCGCCTGCGAGCGGGGCCGGTTCGATGCCTCACCCTGAACGCAACACACCCCGCCCGACGGCGTCGACCAAAGCGCTGACCGCTGTGGGCCGGCCGCCTGGGATACGGTCGACCGCCCGGCACCTTTGCCGGCCGCTCCGACGCGAGCCTACTCGGTAGCGAACTCGAACCCGCTGCGCGCCTGGATCCGCTCGGGGTCGAGCCAGGCCGAAAGGGCATCAAAGCGCCGAACCATCGCAAGCTGCCCGCCCAACTGCTCACGTAGCTCGTCGAATTCGTCGCGCACCGGCGGGTTCGTTTCCACGAACTCCACGACCAGGACCAGGGCCCGGTTCGGAATCGGCATGACACTCGTCGGCACCGCCGCGTCGCCGAGCGCAAAGCACTGATCGACCACGTCGTTGCCGACGATTCCGAGCCCGCCAATATAGATCCCGGCGTCCGGCCGACCCTGCGACGCCTGAAACTTCGGCACTCTGGAAAACGGCGGTGGATCGACATACCCCGCCACCTCGCCTTCCGCCGTGTCCGCCATCGCCATCAACGCCGGATCCGCGTCGAAGGCCTCGCGCAGGGATGTGCCGCCCGCCACCATCGACTCGTGGAGCGACTCCCCACGGGCCGTGGCCGCCTCATAACCCCGCAGCAGGCGAAGGTCCTCGATCAGTTCATCACGAACCTCAGCGACGGATTCTGCCGGACGCCCGGGCCGGGCTCCGATGGCCCGAAAGACATACACGTTGCCAGTCTCCGCATCACTCACCGGGAACGGACACGTCTGGAACATCGCGTAATAATCCGTCGACCCCACATTCTGGTCTTTCGGGATCTCCGGGACAAACCCCTCCGATCGACCGATCAGCGCCGGAAACCGTTCCACCGCCCCCCGCGCCGGGCGGAAGGCCGACGGGCCGAGCTTCGCCACATCCCGTGCAGCCGCCTGGGTGAAGAACTCCGTCGTCCCTACCGTCATCGCCGTGGGAAAGTCGCTCAGCCGGGTGATCAGGTTCGCGTAATAACCCGCGTCCTGCACATGCACCGGTGCGTCCTTGTAGCCGTCCTCGCCACGTTCGGCCTCGAACCATACCTCAGACGTGTACTGAAGCAGGCGGGTCGCCAGCCGATCCGCCACGGTGCCGGCCTGCGCCCTCCGGGCCGCCATCTCGGCGATGTCGCGCGCCTCTTCCCACGTAAGCAATGGATCCAGCGCCGGTCCCTCGAAGCCCTCCGGAAGCCTCATATCCTCCGGCGGACGACGGAACGCCGGGTCTGACGCTCGGTGCGCGTCGTAGTGGTCCCTCGCCAGTCGAGCCAGGTCCGGGACCGTCATCTCCTCCGCAATCCGGTTCCGGTCGATCTCGATGTACTGAACCTGGACCGATGGCTCACGGTAGTACCCGAAGTTCACTCCGCCACCCGCCGGCTTGTCTCGGTACTTCTCGAAATGCGCCTGGATCGCCGCCTCATCGGGTTGATACGAATCGTCCGCCAGCGCCTTGGCCGCCAGCACGACCGCGTGGACCTTGACGGCCTCGAGCGCGTCGCGCGCCGCTGCCGTGATGTCCGCCTCGCTCGGCGCCGAGGCCCCGGCGATGGAAAACGCGGCCTGCTGCACGGCATTCAGATCCGCAACCGCACTCAGGATCCGGTCCTGACGCACACGCAGTTGGCTGGCAAGAAGATTGAGCTGATCGGGCGCGAACCATGCACGCACCGTGGCAGGGTCCGTGCGGAGGCCCAGCTCACGCGCCTCACGAAGCAACAGGATCCAGTGCATCTCCTGAAGCGGCTCCGCCGCCATCCCCGCCGGCCGCCGCCAATCCATGCCCAGGTTGGCGAGCAGGCCCGTGGTCTGCTGGGCGATGAGCTGGTCCTGCAACGTGATGTCACCGAGTTTGGAGGTCGCGACGACCCGGTTGTTGGACGGGTTCAGCATCCCCTCGAGGGCACTTCCACCAAGAAATACAACCATCAGCAGCACCATGAACACCGCCAGAAGCTGCTTGTTGTACTTGCGAAAGAACTTCATCATGGCGACATAAGTCCTTGTAAGCTAAGGAGTTACGGAAAATCACGTCGCGAACTGACATCATAGGGCATTCGGCTCCAAAATCAAGCGGCGGCCCGCCGGGCCGAACCCCCGGACTTTGACAGGCAGCCGGTGGTCTGGTAATGCTCCCGACCCGCGAACCGGCACGGCCGTATAATGTCCCTGGGGTGGAGTATTTCGCCGGGGCGGTCGATACTATGCCCGCCGCTGCGAATCGGACCGTCTGAACGATTAAGCACTGGTTAAATTATTGACGCGAAAATCACACAACAAAGATATGCAGCTCGTCATCGTCGAGTCACCGGCCAAGGCCAAGACCATCAACCGGTATCTCGGCCCGGGTTACGACGTCCGCGCCTGCATGGGCCATGTGCGTGACCTGCCCCCGTCCGATCTCGGGATCGATCTGGCCCGGGGTTTCGATCCCACCTACGAGGTCCTTCCGGCCAAACGGCGTGTCGTGAAGGACCTGAGGAAGGCCGCCTCGGGCGTCGACGGAGTGTTCCTCGCCACCGACCTGGACCGTGAGGGCGAGGCGATCGCCTGGCATCTCCTGCACGCCCTGGAACTCGATCCGTCCACGGCGCGCCGCGTCGTGTTCAACGAGATAACGAAGGCCGCGATCCGTCAGGCGTTTGCCAACCCCCGCAAGCTCGACATGGATAAGGTCAACGCCCAGCAGGCCCGGCGAATTCTCGACCGCATCGTCGGCTACCAGCTCAGCCCGCTGCTCCAGACCAAAATGGGGCGGGGGCTCTCGGCCGGACGTGTTCAGTCCGTCGCGGTCCGCCTGGTTGTGGAGCGCGAACGCGAGATCCGTTCCTTCATCCCGCGGGAATCGTGGCGGATCCTCGGCTGCTTCACCACCGTGCTTCACAACGCCGCCTCGACCCAGGAACAATGGGAGCGGTTCCGTGCCGACGCCGGGGACGCTAAGGCCGGGCGAAGCCAAAAGGAGCAGAACGCCTGGCTCTCGAAGCACCACTGCCTCTTTGCGGAACTCGTGAGGCTCGGTGGAGACGAATTCAAGGCCGCCGACGCCGCCCGCGCCCGGTCCGTCGCGGAGGCGCTCGGCTTCGTCACCGACCGGATCGACGAGCGTGTGCTCGAGGGCTACAAGGACATGGGCCTCAAGGGGGTCACGATCCACGGCCGACTCGATGGGAGCCGCTCACCGGCCTTCCGTATTGCGGAGATTCAGAAGAAACGAACCACCAGCAGGCCGGGCCCGCCGTTTACCACCGCCACGCTCCAACAGGCGGCCTCGACAGCGCTCGGTTTCAACCCCTCGCGTACCATGCGAGTCGCGCAACAGCTCTACGAGGGGGTCGACACGGGTGAGGCCGAGGGGCCCGTGGCACTCATCACTTACATGCGAACCGACTCGACCAACCTGAGCAAGGACTCGGTCGACGCGGCGCGGGATCTCATTGATCGTCAATTCGGCAAGGACTACCTGCCGGACAAACCGAACGTCTACGCCAAGACCCAGCGGGCCCAGGAGGCGCACGAGGCAATCCGCCCGACCGACGTCGCCCTCGATCCGGACTCGGTCCGCAAGAACCTGACCGCCGACCAGTACAAGCTCTACAAGCTCATCTGGCGCAGGTTCGTCGCCTGTCAGATGGCCCCGGCAAGGTGGGACAGCACGACCGTTTACATCGCGGCCGATACCACGCAAGGACAGGCGCTGTTCCGCGCCTCGGGGCGCCGACTCGTGTTCGACGGCTTCCTCAGGGTCATGGGAACGGCCGACGGCAACGACGTCATCCTGCCGGAGTTGGCTCAGGATCAACCGGTGGCCCCGATTCAGGTCGAGCCGCAGCAGCAGTACACCTCGCCCCCGGCGCGCTACACCGAAGCCTCGCTTATCAAGAAGCTCGAATCGGAGGGCATCGGCCGGCCGAGCACGTACGCCGCGATCATTCAGACCGTCCAGGACCGCGGCTACGTCGACCTGATCGACAAGAAGCTCCAGCCCACCGCCCGCGGCGAGATGGTCACCGACAAGCTCATCGAGCACTTCCCCGACATCATGGACGTCAAGTTCACCTCCTACATGGAGGATGAGCTGGATAAGATTGAGGAGGCCCACCTCGATTGGGTGCATGTGCTCAACGAATTCTACGGGCCGTTCAAGCAGGACCTCGACCGGGCTCGCGTCGAGATGCAGAAGACCAAGGCCGAGCCCAGCCCCTACGAGTGTAAGGAATGCGGAAAGCCCATGGTCTACCGCCTCGGCAGGAACGGGCGCTTCCTCTCATGCTCCGGATTCCCCGAGTGCAAGGGCACGATGAACATCGACGCCGACGGCAAGCCCGTCGCGGACGTCAAAGGTGAGCATCCCTGTCCGCAGTGCGGTCGGGACATGGTCATGCGCCGCAGCCGGCTCGGGCCGTTCCTCGGTTGTAGCGGCTACCCGGAATGCAGCGTGACGATGCCCTGCGACGACAACGGCGTGGCCCTCAAGAAGGTCAAGCCCGAGGACATTCACGAGCACTGCACCGAGTGTGACTCGCCGATGGCGGTGAAGTTCGCCCGCGGGCGGGCCTTTCTGGGTTGCAGTGCCTACCCGAAGTGCAAGGCGACCAGGCCCATCCCCGCGGGTTTGTACGTCGAGAAGCCGCCACCCGAGGACGCTGGTGCACGGTGCGACAAATGCGGCCGGCCGATGGTGATTCGCAAGAGCCGCCGCGGACCTTTCTTGAGCTGCTCGGGCTTCCCGCGATGCCGAAACGCCATGCCCACCGAGAAGCTCGAGCACCTCCGCGAACTCGAGCGGGAAGGCAAGATTCCCGACCCGCCTCCCGAAACCAACGGAAAGAACGGCCGAAACGGCCGCGCCCGCAACGGCAACGTCCCCAAGACCAAGGACGGCAAGGTCGACGTGGCCGCCCTCGGGCCGCCGCCCGATGGCTTCGCCTGGACCCGCACGGGGCGGCCGGTCGTCGAGACCTGGCCCGAAAAGCCCCTCAAATGCCCCGACTGCGGCGGCGAAGTCGCCATGAGGTCCGGGCGCTACGGCCCGTACTTCGGCTGCACCAACTACCCCAAGTGCTCCTTCGTCGCCAACACCCGCGGCGCCGCCAAGAAACGCGCCGAAAAGGAAGCCCCGACACCCCCCAAACCCAAGCCGATTCCCACGGAGATTCCGTGCGAAGAGTGCGGTGCACCGATGCTCATCCGCACCGGCCGCACCGGCCCGTTCCTCGGTTGCAGCAAGTACCCCAAATGCCGCTTCAGCAAACCCCTCCCCGAAGGGGAAAGCGCAGACACGCTCGCCACCAGCGGTGCACGGTAGAGCACGCTTGCGTCCTCGGTGCCATCGAGCGGATAGTGGATCGCGGTGGGGGAGACAGGCTTGCGCGGTCGCCACGTTACTCGAGTAGAATCCGGTACCCAGTCTGCTCAAAGCGATGGCCGGCGGTCAGGGCTTCGGTAAGGTCGTGGTGTTGCATGGCCGCGACGGAGTTTCAGTCAGTGAGCGACCGGGTCTTGTCGGCGCGCTGTCAACAGCGATCAACTCCTTCCGTGAAGGCCTCGTGGGACGCATGCAGGACGGTCACGGCCCGTGGGTGCGTGATCCGCTCCGAGAGTGCCAGAAACCGATCGCGTCCACGCGCGCTACCGGAGCGTGCGTTGCCCAGCTCAACGAGTTCGAACTCAGCGGTGACTGTTTGCCGGCGAAGCTGCTTCGCTAACGCCAGGGCGCGCCGATGATGGCGAGCGGACGTGGCTCGAGCGGCTGATCGACTTATCCGGGATCGCCTGTCCTTTCGCACTCCTCCAGCTCGCGCCGCAGTTCCGGCAGAACGCGACCGACGTCGTCACCAAGCGATCCATATAACTGGGCCGCACGGCGCAGTGCCGTACATCCTTCCACCTTGTGATGCTGGATCTGTTCGGGCTCCGCGTGTTCGGCGCGCGCCAGGGCCATGAGCGCTTGCCCCCGACGATGATGGCCGGATGCCAGTTGTTCGCGCATGGCCGCTGTCATCCTGTCCTCGGGCAGGCTCCGTTCCATCTCCTGGGTGAACGCCGTCAACGCGAGAAGTGCGGCGTCAAAGCGCCCCGCTTCGAGCAGAATCCGACCCAGCGCTCCCGACACTTCGGCGGCGCCGGTCCACGCCGTCGTGTTACTCGGGTCGGCCTCCGCCATGCGACGCAGGAGGGCCCGAGCGGACTGAAAGGCGGGGAGCGCTTCGTCCAGTCGGTCGAGCCTGGCGAGTAATTGGGCGAGTTTGAAATGGCCCACCGCGAGGTCCATTTCGGCCTGCTTGTTGTCCGGTTGGGATTTTGCCAGGTCGACCCGTCGCCGTAAGGAGGCCTCACACAGTTCGAGGGCTTCGTCGTCCCTCCGTAGCTCCAGGAGGACGTCCGCGACGCGGTTCAGGCCCACCGTGTAGGCACGTTGTACTTCGCCATCCTCGGGATGATGCTCGGCCAGCCGCTGCCGAATGTCCAGACTCTGGACGTACATGTCGTACGCTTCTTCCGTTCGGCCCAGCCTGATATACACGTCGCCGAGTTTGTTAAAGCTGAACGACAGATCCCGCGGTCCGTTTTCGTGCTTGTCCGCGACGGCCAGTTTGAGGGCATGGGCCTTGCGAACCACCGCCAGGGCTTGGTCGTGCTCCTGGTTCTGGAGATAGAGGTTGGCGATACGCTCGCAGGTGATGGCCAGGTGGCGCTGGAAGTCGATGTTGTCCGGATCGCGAGCGACGAGATCGTCGAAGAGGGCCATGGATTTCTGGTAGCTCTCGAGGGACGCCTTGGAGTCACCGAGGTTGGGTCCGTTGGGTTGGCCGAGGATATCGCCTGTCGCGCTGTACGCCAGAGCGAGATCTCCCAGGATTTTCAAGTCCAGCCCGCGGGTGTCACGGGCCATGCCGTCGAGGTATTCCAGTGTGGTCCTGGTGAGAAACTCCCGCGCCCGCGTATCGCCCTTGGTCCCCTGTATCTTAGGATAGTCCAGGATCACGCTGTGCGCGAAAGCATGGAGATCCGCAAAGCGCTGTTCGGCGATGTGTTGCGCTGATTGGGCCTCGAAGGCCTGCCATAGGGCGCCGGCGCTGCCGCAGATCAACGCCAGGGCCCCAACGCAGGCGCCGACGGCGACGCCACGGTGACGCCGAGCGAACTTTCGAAGCTGATACACGGCCGACGCAGGGCGAGCAAAGATCGGATCGTCATTCAGGAATCGTCGAATGTCGGCGCCGAGCTCAGCGGCGGATCCATAGCGGCGATCACGGTCCTTCGCCAGGGCCTTGGCGACAATCGTCTCAATGTCGCCTCGAAATACGCGACTGACCTGACCGAGGCGCTTCGGCTCTTCCTCACGGATGATCCGTGCTGCCTCCACAATGGAGCTGCGCCGCAAGTCCAATGGTAATCGGTGGGCAAGAAGCTCGTAGGCGATCACGCCCAGGGCGTACACGTCGCACCGCGTATCGACCGCGTCTGGATCGCCCAGCGCCTGCTCCGGACTCATGTAGGGAAGCGTGCCAACGAGTTGCGCAGCCTGTGTCTGAATCGAGAGCGTCCTGATGTCCGCATTGGTCGCGTTCGCCACGCCGAAGTCCAGGATCTTCGACTGACCCGTCTGGTCGACCAGAATATTGTCCGGCTTGAGATCGCGGTGGACGACGCCCTTTTGATGCGCATGATGGATGGCCTCGCAGATCTCCGCGAGCAGCTCCAGACGTGCGCGGTACGACAGTTGCCGGCTGTCGGCATAGACCGTAAGCGGTGTGCCTTCCACGTATTCCATGGCGAAGAAGGCAAGCTCGCGGCCGTCGGACAGGGCGGTTCCGGCTTCGTAGATCTGGGCGATTCCCGTGTGTCGAAGCAGCCCGAGCACGCGGGCCTCCTGCTGGAACCTCCTCCGCATCTGGCCCGACATGCCTTCGGGTCGTACCACCTTGACCGCGACCGGGCGCCGGGGCTCGTCCTGTTCCGCCAGGTACACCACACCCATCCCGCCCTCCCCCAGCTTGCGGCGAATGGTGTAACGGCCGATTCGCTCCGGTACTCGTACGTCCACGCTTGTCGAGGAAGGTGCACCGCTCCGTCTTTGCATGAGATCGTCGATCACCGGCGTTCTCAGGAAAGCGGGCAGGTCGTCGTTCTGGCGAAGATAGGCTTCCAGTTCACGGCGCAGGTCGGGATCCGTCGAGCCGATCCTGTCGAGTTCCGCCGACCGGTCATCGTCGGTCATTCCGGAAACGCGCTCGAAGAGGTCGACGAGCTTCTGATATCGTTCAGAGTCCATGCCGTGCCTGTACCCATCGCAGACGTCGGATCAGCGCTCCGCTAGCCCGCTTTGTTGAGTTGGAGTGCCAGCCAGACCCTCGCCGCGCTCCAATCCCGCTTGACGGTGCGTTGAGTGACACCGAGCACATGCGCGGTCTCCTCTACGGAGAGGCCTCCCAAGAACCGGGCGACGACGACCTGGTAATGTCTCGGATTCAGCCGAGCCAAGTGCTCGAGTGCCGCGTGCAGTGCGCCGGCATCCACGTCGAGGTTCTCTGAATCGTCGGAGAAACCCGAAAGGGTGATGCGCCGCCATCCGCCGCCACGTTTTTCGGTGCTGCGACCGCGAGCGTAATTGATAAGGATCTGACGCATGGCCAGGGCGCACACGTTCAGAAAGTGCGCCCGGTCCTTCCATGTGCGTTGCTCCTGGTGAACCATCTTCAGGAACGCTTCGTGAACCAGCGCGGTCGGTTGCAGCGTGTGACCCTGACGGCCTTCGCGCAGCATCGTTTCCGCGAGCCGTCGGAGTTGGTCGTAGACCACCGGAAACAGCCGGTCCGCGGCGGACGTGTCCCCGGCGACAAGTTGCTCCAGCGTCAGGTTTAACGCATCGGTGTCGCCGTTTTGTCCCGGCTTCCCGGCCAAAACCAGCCTCCACCCACCCTTGTGACCACTCCTGCGAAAGTCGTGGCTTGTGCCCACTCTGAGCCACGCAAGCCTGTGGGACCAACCGGCGGCCGACCCATCAAGGCCGTGTTCGATACCGACACACCCGGGGGCACGGGCCATTGTACTCCCGGACCAGCCAGATGTCTTCGACCCCGGCCCCGACGCCCACACAATGGAGTTTTCTTGTCCCCCTCAACCGCGAAACCGTGTTTTCCTTCCGGGCCGCCACTCTTCGGGTTGCGGGGAAGAACCTCACGCGCTGGTCGGGCATGCGCGCCGGCATCCCGCTCCCGGAGCGTCCGGCCGCAAAGAGATCCATGGTCCAAATGACAAAAGAGAGGAAAACGGTCATGAAACGGTCAGAACATGCCAAAAAGTCGAAGTTGGCGAGCTTGCGAACCACGCAGGGCAGGGGGGCGGCCGCGCGAAGCGGGGACATCCTGCCCCCTAGCCGATGGGCATTGGCCGTGGGCGTCCTGGCGTTGGGGCTGATGCCCCAGGCGGCGTCGGCCAGGCCGCTGGACAGGCCCGCCACCTGCCTCCCACCCGACGACAAGGCCCAATGTGCACGCGACAGCCAAAGCTGCGAGGGCGCCGTGTGCGCGGGCATGTGCCGGCGTGGCTGCAAAATCGACAGAGTTTTCTAGCCACTGGCGACATCAACCCGGACAACGACTGCCAGTGGTGCCAGGCCTCGGTGGACCGCTTCGCGTGGACGGTCCTCGCCGCGGCCACGGTCTGCGGCAACCAGACCGACGACGAGTGCACCAACCCCGATACCTGCGACGGGGCGGGGACCTGCCTCGCCAACGACGAGGCCGTGACGACCACGTGCGGCGACGACGGCACCGAGTGCACCAAACAGGACTACTGCAACGGCATCGGCGGTTGCACGGACAACGGCCACGTCGAAGTGGACGCGCCGTGCGGCGACGCGACGTTCGACGAGTGTACCAATCCCGACACCTGTGATGGTGCGGGAGCGTGCCTCGACAACCACGAGCCGACGACCACCACGTGCGGCGACGACGGCACCGAGTGCACCAAACAGGACTACTGCAACGGCATCGGCGGCCGCACGGACAACGGCTACGTTGACGCGGACACGCCCTGCGGGTCGGACTCGGACACGGAGTGCGACAACCCGGACACCTGCAACGGGCTCGGGACCTGTGGCTCGAACCAGGAGCCGAGTGGGGAAACCGTGACTTGCGGAGACACCGAGCAACCGTGCACGTACCAGGACTATTGCGACGGCAACGGCGGCTGCCAGGACAGAGGGTTCAAGCCGGCGACGACCACATGCACGGGGAATGCCAACGGCGGCGCGTGCGACAAAGACGCGACCGATCACTGCTCAGGAACCGACAATACGTGCGTCGACACGTTCCAGCCGTCGTCGTACGTCTGCGAGCCGGAGACCGCTCCAAACGGTGCGTATCGTTGCATGGAGGCCGTACGCTGTAGCGGCACGAACTCAGCCTGCCGACTTCCCGACATCATTTCTTACGACCCGAACAGGGTTTGTCGCCCCTCCGTTGCTCCCTGCGATCCGGAGGAATACTGCTCCGGCCCCCAGGCCTGTAGTCCGGACGTACGGTGGTCTATAGGCCAGGAGTGCCCCGGCGCCGCGGATTGCGAACTGCCGTACTCATGCGACGCCAGTGGAAACTGCAACTCCAACGGCAACCGTTCTGACACCGCTAGCTGCCGCGCGCCCGCAAACGATTGCGATTTGCGCGACATCTGCGGCGACCCATTTGCAGCCGGTGATCCGAGAAATCGAACGAACTTCGACGACTACCCCGAGTGCGGCCCGGACATAAAGAAACCCGACGGCGATTCCTGCACGAACGGTGCGTTTGCTGGAACGCGTTTCTCCGGTGAGTGCATCACCATCAGCAACTGCCGGTACAACATCGACTGCCCCGACGGATACGTCTGCAACAATGGTGAATGCGCGGCGGTTTCAGTCGATCACGGTTACGGCGATGACTGCGTGGGCAAAAGGGTTTGTGATCAAAACAGCGTCGACCCCGGCGCGATCTGCACATTTTCAGTCGACTGCCGGGATGCGGCTCACCCGGGCGGAAACTGCGTGCCGGGCATTTTTGGGGACTGCGGCTCTGATGGTCGCGGACCGCTCGTCTGCTGCGCCGGAATGGGGGCGGACGGCATCGGTTTCGCGGCGGCCCCAGGGCAGAAGGGACGCTGCCAACAGTGTTGCGCGACGGATTACTTTGACGTGACCGTAACCGGGTGCGGCGAATTCGATTGCTGCGACGGCAAGTGCACCGACATCCTGACGGATCCGCACAATTGCGGGGGCTGTGCGCACAACGGCGGCGTCGAGTGTGACAACCTGGTCAACGCCTGCTCCCCTGCCGTCTTGGGCTGCGAGGAGGGGACCAGAGGGAGCGAATGCATCATGCAGAACGCATGTTTGGCCCGGACGATCCGTTTACCGTGTACTCTACGTGCAGCATGTCGGACACCGAATTGGTTCCCAACCCCTTGTGCAATTACTGCAATCTTCTCAGCCCCACCCCCAATATCGGCTGCGAGACCGATGCCGACTGTGGGGGCCTACCTGGAAGCTGCCACCACGTTGTTGGACGATGCACGCTGGATTCGGCGCACCCTAACGCCGAATGCGAGGTTGACAGCCAATGCGCGGACTCGGCTCATCCCAACGGAGTCTGCTGGCTTGCCACTTGCTCCTGCACTCTTTTCGATTTCGCCGCAGGTGCTTGCGCTCCAAATGGCGATAAGATAGCAATCCCTATCGGGGATTGCGGCACGCCGCCCTACACGGGATGTACTGTCACATGCGAAACACCTGTGAACCCGGTAGATGAACCGAACGTCGGCGTGGAGTGCGAAGACGATTCGGATTGCAAAGGGGGAACGCACTGCCAGATGAGCTGCGACCTCAGTAATCTCGGCATCAACGCATTCTGTTTCTCTCCAAACACCTGCCAGGGGTAATCCGGCTTGCGGCGTCGCCCGGAGCGCGCGCGCAACCGCACGCGGGCTCCGTCGCCGCGCCCGGACTCATCGCGTAGCGGCAAGCGGCAAGTGATGCGTTGCCCCTAGCGCTTCCGCGGGCGTCAATGATCGACGCGAAAAGCGGTGGAACGCGGCGAACGGGGGTCGAGGCGGTTAAAAGGCGTTGGGAGCCTTGCCGCCGGGCGTCGAACCTCGACAGCCGGCCGGATCGGTCGGGAGTCCGAGTCGCAGGTGTCGATGTGTTCGACTACATCGGCCAAGAGCGCTTCTCCGGGGAGTCAGAAAAGGCGAGCTTCGACCCTCGTGTCGAGTTCGGCGAGGGTGAAACCCCGCCCCCACGATTGGATCGAGGACCGATTCCGACCTGACACGCGCTTGCGATCGCTGCCGGCATCACGATCGCGCTGCGAACGGCACAGCAAAAAGGAATCAGACCTCGCGACCTCAAGGGCGTCTCGGGGAGAGGCACGCGAATGTCGCGCGTACCCTGCGGCCCTCGGCGCGGGGCCGGGTCGCCTCACGCCGAGGGCCGCGGATTCCGCCGCAGAAGCCCCTTCGGTCACGGGCCCGACGCAAGCCCCTCCACCGAGCGCAGTCCCTAACCTCGAGCGATCGGCGCCGCGGCGCGTTCAGGTTCAGTGTCGGCGGACCGCCGAAGCGTAAGATGATAGGGCGCCACCGGGGCCGTCGGGGCAGAGTCCCCGCGGTAATGGACGCCGATCGACTCGCACCGGGCCGCGGCGCCCAGGGCGACCAGCTTCGCGACGGTAAGCTGATTCTGCGTCTCCCAGCCCGGCCGGTCATCCAACGTCTTGTCCAGCGTGTAGTGGCCCCAGAAGTCCAGGATTTCGGCCGTTTCCGCGAGCCGCTCGCCGTGACGGACGATCCCCACGTTCCGCCACATCAGACTGCGAAGCGAGTGGCAGATGTCCTGCAAGTCCAGTCCCGTCCGTTTCGAGTCCGGATTGCGATGAGCGATCCTCTTCAGCGGCGCTCGATTGGGGTGTTGCTCAGCGGCCCGGCCCGCCGCCTCGCCGACGATCGCGCCCAACACGAGCCCCTCCAGGAGGGAGTTACTCGCCATGCGGTTGGCCCCGTGAACCCCGCTGCTCGCCGCCTCCCCGCAACAGCGCAGGCCGTCCACCGAGGTTCTTCCCTCCAGCCCCACGACCACGCCGCCGACCAGATAATGCGCGCTCGGCCGGACGGGGATGAGGTCCTTCGTGACATCGATCTCGAAGTCCGCACAGAGCTTCGCGATATACGGGAACCGGTCCACGAAACCACGGATGTGCCGCGCGTCGAGATACACGCAGTTCGACCGCGTCGCCAGCAGGTGTTCGTGGATCGCCCGGCTGACGATGTCCCGCGGCGCAAGCTCGCCGTCCGAATGAAACCCCTGCATGAACCGCTCACCGGCCCGATCGACCAGGTACGCCCCTTCACCCCGCACAGCCTCGGAGATCAGTGCTCGCCCCGCCCCGGCCACGTACAAAGTGGTGGGATGGAATTGCATGAACTCCATATCCCGCAGGACGGCTCCGGCCCGAAATGCAGCCGCCAGCCCGTCACCCGTACACACGGCTGGATTGGTCGTTTCCCGCCAGATGCGACCGCAGCCGCCGGACGCGAGAATCACCTGCTTGGCCCAGATGAGCTGGTGCCCGTGACGCGGGTGGTAGGTCGTCCCACCGGCGCACACGCCCTCGAGCACGACGAAGTCGAGCAGGAAGCAGTCGTCGAAGACGCGGATATTCTCGGTCTGCCGCACGCGCCGCTCGAGCGTACGCACCAACTCCCGGCCGGTCTGATCGCCGCGCGCATGGATCACCCGGTTGACGCTGTGGCCGCCTTCCCGTCCCAAGTCGAGCTCGCCGTTCTGACGATCCACGGCCAGCCCCCACTCAAACAGTTCCTCCATCCGGCGGGCCGCGTCGTCAACCAGGAGCTTGACCGCGGCGGGGTCGTTAAGCCCACACCCCACGCGCATGGTGTCGTCATAATGCCGCTGCGGCGAGTCGCCGGGCGCGACCGCCGCTGCAACGCCGCCCTGCGCGTAAGCGGTGGCCGAATCGTCGAACGCGCTCTTGCAGATGAGGGTGACCGACCCGAATCGCGACGCCTCGATCGCCGCCCGCGCCCCGGCGACGCCGCTGCCCACCACGAGCACGTCCGTGACCACGTGCCCAATGCGCTGCGAATCGAAATCCGTCAGGTACCGACGTGTGTCATAGAGCGATGGCATGGCGCCGGCCCATCATAGGCCCCGCGCGCGTCGCGTTCAACGTACGTACTCGCGGTCGGCTGGGAAAGGACCGGTGCGGGGCACCCGCCGCGCGGTGCCCCGTACCGATGGATCCCGTCCCGCGCGATCAGTCGAAACAGATCGGATAGGGCTGTGCATCGTAACAACAAGGATCGCACGAAATCCGTGGATGACCGTTGTACGTGCATTCGCACCAAGGGCGGTCCTTGCATGGCTTGCATGGACGACCCGGCCGCTCGACCTCGGGCCCAACGACCGCCTCCTGGGCACTCGCCCGGTCAGCGAGCGATTCCATCACCGGCTCAGCAGCCGCGGGCCGATCCAATGACCAGACGACAACGCAGACGGCCAACAGGCACACCGCCACCGCAAGAATCGAGATGATTCTCTTCATGACAAGTCCTCCAGGTTTCGAAGCGACTTCCAGAACTGAAACAAAACCTCCGCGCCCACGTGTAGGCTTAGAAGCAATATGCGCATGCCCCTCACCCAATGTCAAGACAAATCACCGACGGATGCGCCAAAAACGGATGCGATCACCTGCTCAGGCGATGAGAAAGGAACAGTGGAAACCTCACGGTGTCGGCGCCGCTTTATCGCCACCGCGCAACGTACCAACCGTCTCCGTGCGCCGGCAGCTCGCCGAGGAGGAGGTCCACACTGCCCGGCCGCTCGGCCCAAGTCGGCTCGGCCCGGTAGCGCCAGCCGCCGCGAGCCTCGTAGCGCCAGCCGGCACGAACGCGGTAACGCCAGTCAGGCTTGGCATGATACCCGTAGTACTCCGTCGGCTTGTACTTCCATCGCGGCGCGTCCGACCGCAGGCCCGAGCGATCGCGATCGACCGGGCGGACGTGTGCCAGGCCTAGATCGGCCAGCCGCGCCAGCATCAGCAGTTCCCGCAGCCGGGCCGGATCGGTCTCCCGTTGTGCCGCTTCGGGCGCGGGTGCAGGTGCGACCGTGTCGTGCCGAACCACAAGAACCCCGTGCCGCGTGTCCGACGTGACGTTCTGCGTGGTTGCGGGCGCGCCGCCGTCGGCCGCAGAAAACAGTATGAGTGCGAGTGCGAGTGGTGCGCCGGCTCCGGTCATCTTCCGTCCTCCCGCTTAAGACGCCGTATCATACCCGATCCCGCATCTGAAACGAAGCGGATTGCGTCGATCCGCCGCATGGCGCACGCCGCGACACCGGAAACGAAACGGAAGGTCCGAGAATCGCCGCCCCGACTGCGACAGATTCCCTGCCCCGCCGCCCGGGCGATCAAACCGAAACCCGCCTCTCAATCTGCCGATAAACCGAGCGAACGATCGGTTCTTTGTTTCGTGATTCCTGTAGCGAGGTGGGACTATGGAACGATTCTTCGGTAAGAGCATTCGTTTGGCGGCCGCGACCCTCCTGATCGCCAACATGGCGTGGACCACGGGTTGCGCAACGCTCATGAACGGCACGCGTCAAACCGTCACGGTGAAAACGACCCCGACGATCGGGGCCGTGCGTTTCCAGGGCGACACCGTGCTCGATGGCCACATGGTGACCGTCCACAAGGGCTTCTACACCCCGCAGTTCACCGTCCCCGGGAACCCCACACCGCACGACGTCAACATGCAATACGACCCCAGTCCGTGGCTCCTGGGTGACGCCGCCCTGCTCCTGGCCGGCGTCTGGCCCGGCGTCGTCGCCTTCACCGTCGACTTTGCCACCGGCTCGTGGCGCAACCTCGACGAAGAGCAAACCGTCAACGTCCCGGGCCCGATGGTCACCCCGGCCGCCTTCCGCACCGGCTACTCCTGGTAGCCGCCCCGGCCGCCCGACGACACAACCGCCCAAAATCAGAAGGTGCGCACCCGCGCACCTTCTTTCTGCGCGCAGATGGCAAACAACGGATCGGTACTCCCCTACGATGGCAGGGCCTCGAGGATCTGAATCGCGTTCAGCGCCGCGCCCTTGCGAAGCTGGTCGCCGGAAACGAATAGCGCGATCCCCCGTCCGTCGTCCCGGCTGAGGTCCCTGCGAATCCGGCCCACGAGCACCTCGTCCTGCCCACTCGCCTCGACGGGCATGGGAAAGTGGCCGGCTTCCCGGTCGTCGACGACCCGAACGCCTGGCGCGGACGTGAGAATGGCCCGTACTTCGTTCGGCGTAATCGCCCGCTCGAACGTCAGGTTGATCGACGCGCTGTGCGCCCGCAGCACGGGCACCCGGATACACGTCGCGGTGATCGATAACGACGGTTCGTGGAAGATCTTCCGCGTCTCGTCGATCATCTTCCGCTCTTCCGTGTTGTAGCCGTCTTCGTCGATCGGTGTGTTGTGCGAGAACAGGTTGAACGCAATGGGGTACGGGAACACTCCGGGTCGAGCCGGCCGCCCGGCCAGCAGCTCCGCCGATTGCGTGCGAAGCTCCTCCATGGCCGCCGCCCCGGCCCCACTTGCCGCCTGGTACGTGCTGACCACGATCCGCCGGACCGGGTTGGCCCTGTGCAGCGGCCAGACCGCCACGTTCATGATGATGGTCGAGCAGTTCGGATTGGCGACGATCCCGCGATGTCCCGCCAGGTCGCCGGGGTTGATCTCGGGGATGACCAACGGCACGTCGGGCTGCATACGAAAGGCCGACGAGTTGTCGATCACCACGGACCCTGCCCGGACAGCCGCCGGTGCAAACCGCCGGCTCCGCTCGCCCCCGGCGCTGAAGACCGCGAAATCGACCCCGTCAAAGCTGGACTCTGTCAGCTCGTCGACCCTCACATTCTGCCCGGCCACTTCGACCCGCGTGCCCGCGCTCCGGGCCGACGCCAGCAGCCTCAACTCCGCGACCGGCACCCGCCGCTCTTCGATCAGCGCGCAGACCTCCCGGCCCACAGCCCCGGTAGCACCCACGACAGCCAAGCGCAAGGCCATTCTCCAGCCATTCCTAGACCGACTCCGGCCAAGTCCCGCCCGAACCGTAGGAGGGGCCCTGCTGGGGGTCAAACGGCAGGCGTCCCACCCGGCCCTGCGGGGACCCATCGGCACGGCAACCCCCCCGAGACTTGGCCCAAAAAGAGCCCTTGAAGCCGGATTGCCCCGCTGCTAGACTGCGGCCCCTCGATCGTCGGGCCGGTCTGGCGAGCGAGGGCGGGGGCGCTCTACACGCCCCTAAATTTATACGAGGGTTTGTACCATTTTGGTACAAAGTCCCCCGAAACGCCGGCTGGAGCGCCGGTTTGGCGGACAAGCGGCAGGATCGGCCGTCGTGGATTCGGTACACCGGGGTCGGGATAGAGTTCGCCGGCGCGGTCGCGGGCTTCACCCTGGTTGGACACTGGATTGATCGGAAATACCAGTGCAGTCCCTGGGGCGTGCTGATCGGCGCGTCGCTGGGGCTGATCGGCGGGACGTACAACCTGATCCGGGAGTCGTTGTCCGCCTTCCGCGATTTGGAAGCACAACGGCGGGACAAGAAGGATGATGGGTCAGTCGGGCCGCAAGCCTGACGGGCGTCGGGCCGGTGCCGTTCGCTCCTGCTTGCGGTTCTTCGGAATCGGGTTCCTGGTGGCGAGCGTAGTCACGGGAATTGGGTACCTGCCGACCATTCGCTGGGCGGGTGCGTCCGGGCTCGGCGCGATGCTGCTGGGTTGCGGGGTCAGCTTCGTTGCCGGTTGCGTCGGCGCGATCCCGATCGCACGTGCCCTCGGCGGTGATCGCTCGCAGATGGCATCGGCGGTCTTGGTATCGACGGGCGCGCGGTTCCTGTCGGTGCTGGTTCTTGTGGTGCCGGTCACGTTCTCCGGCTGGGTGGACCGCACCGTGTTTGTCGTTTGGGTCGGCATCAGCTACCTGTTGATGCTGCTCGTGGATTCATGGATCGCCTTGCGGGCGCTGTCGAAAGCGGCCCGCAACGGAGTATAACGCGGTAGCGATGGGCAATCTGACTCTCGCATCCAGTTCTTTGGACCACGTGGTCCAATGGTCCTACCAGAAGCTGAGCGTTGGCACGCCCGATTCCTTTCTGACTCCGGGCGGCAGGATCACGTTCCTGTCCAACCACATCGTCATGCAGATCATCGCTGTGCTGGTGCTGATCCTGCTGATCCCCCGCTTTGCGCGCGTCCCGGACAGCGGCGACGCCATCCGCGACCTCACCCCACGCGGCTTTCGCAACTTCGTTGAGGTGGTTTGTGCCTACTTCCGCGACACGGTGGCCCGGCCCATCCTGGGCGAGCACACCGACCGGTTTATCCCGTACATCTGGACGGCCTTCTTTTATGTGCTGACTGTCAACCTCCTCGGACTTCTTCCGCTGGAGCCCCTCACCCGGGACCTCGTGCAGGGCATCTTCCCTGACGCCCACCACGGCATCGGCGGATCCGCGACCGGCAACCTCTGGGTCACGGCCACCCTAGCCCTGTGCACAATGGCTATGATCGTGATCAACGGCATCCGCCTGGGGGGCATGGACTACATCGCCCACTTCTGCCCGGGTCCGCTCTGGCTGGCGCCGCTGCTCGTGCCGGTGGAGATCATCGGGTTGTTCGCCAAGGTTTTCGCCCTGGCGGTGCGGTTGTTCGCCAATATGGTGGCGGGACACGTCCTGCTCGCCGTCCTTCTAAGCTTCGTCAGCCTCAGCTACGTTGCCCTTGGAGCGGCCTCGGCCGCCGGGATTGGCATCATGGTTGTTCTGGCCAGCGTGGCCTTTAACCTGCTCGAGATCTTCGTGGCCTTCCTCCAGGCATTCATCTTCACGTTCCTTACCGCGCTGTTCATCGGCCAAGCGGTCACAGTGCACCACGAACACCACGAGCACGAGCACGAACTCGAGGCGCCGCCCACCGACCCCGCGCCGGTGTAGGCTTCAGGAAATGTAGACGACGTAGCAACCGCGAATCCGCCGTTCGCTTTTCGAGATTCGCTACTCATAACTCGCCATGCCCGGACAGGCGTGGGACACTCGGGCCGTGAGGCGTGACTGCGATGGCGAGCTAAAGCCGCTGCTTCCTCCCACGAAGCGGCAAGAGAGGATGGAACGATGTTGAGCAAGCGACTGAGCAAACTGGCCCTGGTGCTAATGGCACTGGGGGCAACCCTGATCCTGGCCACACCGGCCGCGGCCCAACCGGAGCACGGCGATGATTCGGGAACGTCCTTGACGCAGGGCGGCTTCTTCCCGGGCATGACCGCCGCGAACCTCGGCGGGGCCATCGGCGCGGGCCTGGTCGTGATGGGCGGGGCGGCCGGCATCGGCCGGATCGGCGGGAGCGCCGTGGAGTCCATGGCCCGTCAGCCCGAGGCCTCCGGCAGCATCAGCACGGCCATGATCATCACCGCGGCCATGATCGAAGGCGCCACGCTGTTTGCGGTGCTGGGCTGCTTCCTGGCGGCGATCAAGTAGCGAGGCGGACGCAGGGGACTTGCGTCGGCGACTTTCGAACCTCAAGCCACGAAAGGCGGCGATGAACGTGAATCGAAGAACCTGGTTGCTCGGCGCAGCGGCGCTGGCCGCCGGCGCGACCGCGTCGCTCGGTGCGGAAGGCGAGGGCTCTCCTTCCATCTTCGCCGGCGATCTGGGGAACATCATCTGGAGCCTCATCACGTTCATCGCCGTCCTCGTCGTCCTCGGCAAGTTCGCCTGGGGGCCGATTCTCGACGCACTTCAGAAGCGTGAGCGCTTCATCCGCGACTCCCTGGCCCAAGCCAAGAAGGACCGCGAGGACGCCGAGGCGCGCTTGAAGGAGTACATTGCCAAGCTCGAGGCCGCCAAGGCCGAGGCCACGGCGATCGTCCAGGAAGGACGCCGCGACGCTGAGGTCGTCAAGCAGAAGATCGAGGAGGACGCCCGGCGGGAGGCGTCGCGGATGGTCGAGCGGGCCCGGCGCGAGATCGGCGTGGCCACCGAAACTGCGGTCAAGGAGCTCTACACGCTCAGCGCGAGCCTCGCCACCGACGTTGCCTCGCGGATCCTCAAGAGGGAGCTCGACGCCCAGGCGCACGAGCGGCTGATCAGTGAATCGCTGGACGACCTCCAGAGGGTCTCGCGGAACTAGGCTGCACTGAACCGATGCCCGCAATCGACCGACAGGACGAGGCCGTCGCCCGACTCTACGCCTCCGCCATGTTCGACGTGGCCGAGGCGGCGGGCCGGGGTGACGCCCTGCTCGAAGAGCTGCGCGACCTCGTGTCCTACATGGACACGGACCGGGAGTTCGGGCGCTTCCTCGCCTCTTTGAGGATTGACGCAGCATCGCGAAAGAAGGTCCTGGAAAAGCTCTTCCGCGGCAAATACAGCGACCTCTTCGTCGACTCCCTTCAGGTCCTCAACGAGCGCGAACGGCTGGCGCTGCTTTCCAAGATTGCGGACGCCTATTACCACATACACGAGGACGCCCGCGGCCGCGTAGAGGTACATGTGCGGACCCCGGTGCCGCTCACCGAACCGCTTCGTCAACGCGTGCGCGAGCTGGCCGGAAAATACACCGGGAAGCAGGCCGATCTCGTCGAGCGAACGGATGAGTCGCTCATCGGCGGGCTGGTGCTCCAGATCGGCGACGAGAAGTTCGATGCCAGCGTCAAGCGCCGGCTCGACATCCTGCATGAAACCCTGCTCGAACGGGCCTCGAAGGAGCTCCACTCGGGCAAGACCTATTACGAAGGAGCCGCTACCTAGGCGCCTCACGGATCACCGTGACACGTTTCCGTACCCCGACCGTAAGGGAGGGGCAATCACGGTCGGTGAAGAAACCAGCGGAAATCAGAAAGATGAAATTCAAAGTCCAGGAAATCTCGTCGGTCATTGCCGAGGAAATCCAGCAGTATCGCAGCGACGTCGACGTCGCGGAGGTCGGCCAGGTCGTCGAGGTCGGCGACGGCATTGCCCGCGTGTACGGCCTGCGCAACGCCATGGCCGGCGAGCGCCTCGATTTCGAGAACGGCGCCTCCGGACAGGTCTTCAACCTCGAGGAGAGCTCCGTCGGCGTGGTCATCCTCGGCGACTACCTCGGCATCAAGGAGGGCGACGAGGTCCGCCGCACCGGCGAGCTGCTCAGCATTCCCTGCGGCGACAAGATGATCGGCCGCGTCGTCGACCCCCTGGGCCGCCCGCTCGACGGGCTCGGCGTGATCGAGACGCCCTACCGCCGGCCGCTCGAGTACAAAGCCCCCGGCATCGCCGAACGGCAGCCTGTCAACGAGCCGCTCCAGACCGGCATCAAGGCCATCGACAGCATGATCCCCATTGGCCGGGGCCAGCGCGAGCTCATCATCGGCGACCGCAAGACCGGCAAGACCGCGATCGCCATCGACACCATCCTCAATCAGAAAGCCGGCGACGTGGTCTGCGTTTACGTTGCCATCGGCCAGAAGGAGTCCACCGTCGTCGGCGTGGTCGAGAAGCTCAAGGAGGCCGGCGCGATGGACTACACCATCGTCGTCTCGGCATCCGCGTCCGACCCCGCCCCGCTCCAATTCATCGCGCCGTATGCGGGGGCCGCCATGGCCGAGTACTTCATGTACCGGCATGGCCGCCCGACACTGTGCATCTACGACGACCTGACCCGGCAGGCCCACGCCTACCGGCAGTTGTCGCTCCTCCTCCGCCGTCCGCCGGGCCGCGAGGCCTATCCGGGCGACGTGTTCTACCTGCACTCGCGTCTGCTCGAGAGAAGCTGCAAGCTTCGCGACGAGTACGGCGTCGTACCCAAGGGAGCGGCGAAGGACTCGACCGATCGCTCGACCGCGAAGAAACACCCACGGCTTTTCGGCGCGCCCGAAGAGCACCGCCCCGACGACGTCAACGGCCTTTACCACCGCCCCGCAGGGCGCAAGCGCGCCGAGGCCTGGCTCCAGACCCTTCCCGACAAGGACAAGTACGAGGTGCACAAGTTCTACGACAGCGGCGGGTCACTGACCGCCCTGCCGATCATCGAGACACTCGAGGGTGAGGTGTCGGCGTACATCCCGACCAACGTCATCTCCATCACCGACGGCCAGATCTACCTCGAGCCCGACCTCTTTTTCGCGGGCGTGCGGCCGGCCGTCAACGTCGGCATCAGCGTGTCGCGCGTCGGTGGCAACGCCCAGCGCAAGGCCATGAAGAAGATCGCCGGCTCCCTGCGCCTGGATCTCGCCGCGTTTCGCGAGCTCGAAGCCTTCGCTCAACTGGGAACCGAACTCGACCCCGCAACGCAGCGGCAGCTCGATCGTGGCGAGCGCATGGTCGAATTGCTCAAACAGCCGCAGTTCCGGCCGTACCCGGTGGCCGAACAGATCGTCAGCATCTTCACCGGCACTCAGGGACTCCTCGACGACATGCGCGTCGCGAAGGTGCCCGAGTTCGAGGCCTTCATGCTCCAACACGTGCGCGACGAGTTCCCCGAGATCCTCGGGGAGATCTTTGAGAAGGACGGCCTCTCCGACGAGCTGCGCGAGACCCTGAAGAAGGTCATCACCGACTTCAAGGGTCGGTTTGCACAGAGCAAGACGACCGGCGCCGGCACGACCCGCGCCGGCGACGTAGCCACCACGGCGGCCTAGACCATGGCGAATCGCAAGACACTGTTGAAACGCCGAAAAACGGCACGCAACATCCGCAAGATCACGCGGACGATGCAGCTCATTTCCACCGCCCGATTCCAGCAGGCGTTCAACCGGGCCATGAACACCAGACCCTACGCAGACAAGCTCGCCGAGCTCGTCGCCGATCTGTCCGGCAGCGCCGAGGGCGTGCAGCATCCGCTGATTGCCGCACCATCCGACGCCAAACGCACCGCCCTGATCGTGCTGACCAGCATGCGGGGGCTTTGCGGCGGCTACAACGCCAACGTCCTTCGGGCCGCAACGAACCACATCGATGCGCTCCATGACCGGGGCGTCGCCACGGACGTGCACATGTACGGCAAGAAGGGCGTCGGAGTGTTCAAGTTTCTCAGACGCCCCATGGCGGAGCAGACACCCAGACCTCCCGACACGCCGCGCTTCGAGAACGTCGAGCCGGTGGCCAACGGCGTGATGCGCCGGTTCGTGGCGGGAGAGATCGTTTCCGCTCACGTGGCGTATATGCGTTTCCTCTCCGCCGGTCAGCAGCGACCAGAAGTGCTACAGCTACTGCCGCTCTCCACGGCCCCGACGACCGGCGGCGACAACGGCACATCGAAGCGCGACGTCGAGTATGAGTTCTCCCCGGCCCCGAGGCAGCTTCTGGACGAATTGCTTCCGGCGACGGTCCGCGTACGCCTGTTCCAGTGCTTCACCGACGCCGCGGTCAGTGAACAGGTCGCCCGCATGATCGCCATGAAGGCCGCCACCGACGCGGCGGGCGAAATGATCAAGAGCCTGACCCGCCGGTACAACCGCGCGCGGCAGACATACATTACCATGGAGCTTCTGGACATCGTGGGAGGGGCAAACGCATTAGAATAGCGAACGGCGAAGAGCGAATGAAAGACGCGCCCTACGACGTCGCCGAACGGAGCTCTCGCTTTGCCGTGCGGGTCGTCAAGCTGTCAAACGCCCTTCCTCGATCCGTTGTCGGCGCGAGCGTCGCACGGCAGGTGCTGCGGTCGGGCACAGGCGTGGGGGCGAACATAGAGGGGGCGCAGGGCTCTCATTCGAGGGAGGATTTCACGCGGAGGATGAATATCGCCCGGTCGGAGGCCAGCGAAGCGCTGTATCGGCTCCGACTGATTAAAGAAACCGAATTGGTTTCGGCCGAGCGAATCGAACCACTCATTGCTGAGGCCGACGAGCTGGTTCCTATTCTCATTACCATCGTGAAGCGCTCGCAGGCGAAATCGGAATGAACAAACGCATCGACCATTGGACGTGACGACATTCGCTATTCAGGAGTACGGGAAGGCGGCAACCATGAATACTTCATCCAACGGCAACCTCGGCACCATCACTCAGATCATCGGCTCCACGCTCGATGCTAGATTCGCCGAGGACGAGATGCCCGACATTTACAACGCCCTCCAGGTCGACGTGACCCACACCGTCCTCGGCGAGACCTTCACCGAGAAGCTCTGGTGTGAGGTCGCCCAGCACCTCGGCGGTGGGCGGGTCCGCGCCGTGGCCCTCGGTTCGACCGACGGCGTGCAGCGCGGCATGAAGATCCACGACACCGGCTCCCCCATCAGGGTCCCAGTCGGCGAGAACACGCTCGGCCGCGTCTTCAACCTCGTCGGAGAAACGATCGACGGCCGGGGGCCGATCGAGGTGAAGGACTCCCGCCCCATTCATCACGAACCGCCCGAGTTCCCCGACCTGTCCTCCAAGACCGAGCTCTTCGAGACCGGAATCAAAGTCATCGACCTGCTCTGTCCGCTCGTCCGCGGCGGCAAGGCCGGGCTCTTCGGCGGGGCCGGCGTCGGCAAAACCGTCATCATCCAGGAGTTGATCGCCCGACTCGCCCGCTTCCACTCGGGGTATTCCTGCTTTGCCGGCGTAGGCGAGCGCACGCGTGAGGGAAACGACCTGTGGCTCGAGATGCAGGAAGCCAAGATCGGCGATACGGGCCGCCGCGTCATCGACCAGACGGTGATGGTCTTCGGGCAGATGAACGAGCCGCCGGGCGCACGACTCCGCGTGGCCCTCTCCGCCCTGACCATGGCCGAGTACTTCCGCGACCAGACGGGCGCCGACACGCTGCTCTTTATCGACAACATCTTCCGCTTCTCGCAGGCCGGCTCCGAGGTCTCTGCTCTTCTGGGCCGTATGCCCTCCGCCGTCGGCTACCAGCCCACGCTCGGCACCGAGATGGGTGCGTTGCAGGAGCGGATCACCTCAACCAGTCGCGGCGCTGTCACCAGTATCCAGGCGATCTACGTCCCGGCGGACGACTACACCGACCCCGCGCCGGCCACAGCGTTCACACACCTGGACAGCACGGTCAACCTGGAGCGCGGCATCGCCGAAAAGGGCATCTATCCGGCGGTCGACCCCCTCGCGTCGACCAGCCGGATCATCGCCCCGGAGTTCATCGGCGAACGTCATTACGCCGTCGCCCGCCGCGTGCAGCAGATCCTCCAGCGCTACAAGGACCTCCAGGACATCATCGCGATCCTTGGCGTCGACGAACTGAGCGAGGAGGACAAGATCGTGGTGGCCCGGGCCCGGAAGATCGAGCGTTTCCTGTCGCAGCCGTTCTTCGTCGCCGAGCAGTTCACGGGGTTTTCCGGAATCTACACGCCGAGAGAGGAAACGGTCCGCTCGTTCGAGGAACTCTGCGACGGCAAATGGGACCACCTTACGGAAGGCGCGTTCATGTACGTCGGCAAGATCGAAGACGCCGCCGAGAAGGCTGACCGGATGGCGAAGGAGTAAGGGAAGAGTGGCGAATGTCGAATAGCGGATAGCGAAGATTTCCGCCGCCCGGCATACGCTATTCGCGGTTCGCGATTCGGAGTTTGAGCCATGGCCAAGGTCGATACGTTTCGTTGTTCCGTCATCACCCCGGAGCGTAAGGTCCTCGACTGTGAGGCGCGCTTCGTCGCTTTCCCCGCGCACGATGGCGAGATGGGTGTCCTCGTCCGCCGCGCCCCGCTCGTCTGCAAGCTCGGGATCGGCCCACTTCGCGTCGAGTCCGCCGAGCGGACCCACCTGATGATGGTCGACCAGGGCTTCGCCCAGGTCGTCCGGAACGAGCTTACGGTCCTGACCGAGCGGGCTCGAAAGGCCGAAGAGATCGACGTCACTGCGGCCGAGGCCGCGCTCGTCGAGGCCCGCGCCATGAAGATCACTGACCGGGAGTCGTTCGACAGACGCCAGAATGCCATCCGCCGTGCCGAAGTCCAGATCGCCCTGCGGAAAAAGGTGTCAGGATGATTTTCTCGGATTGGTGCCGAACGGTCTGCGATCAAGACCGCGGGGGCCCGGAAATTAATCCTGACACCTTTTTTTCGGCCATCGAGGGCTACGTGGCGTTCCGGAACGGCGTGACCGTCGAGGCCTGAGAGCGCTCGCCGCGGGCCGGCGGATCAGGGTTGCCCCGTCGGGCCCGTCCCACCGGACGAGACCGCGGCCAGCACGTCGCCGCGCAACTGCTCGTACGAAAGCCCCAGCGCCTTGAGGGCGTTGTACGCGACGCACCCCTTCTCCTTCAGCAGCCCCAAGAGAAGGTGTTCCGTACACACTTCGTTCGCCTCGAGCTGCTGGCTCTGCTCGATCGCCTGGGCCATCACGTTGCGGAAATGCGGCGTTCCGGGCAGCCGCCCGAACACCCAGGTCTCTTCCATCTGCTTTTTGATCAGCTTGTCAATCTCGGCCCGAAGTCCCTCCAGGGTCACCCCGCGCCGCGCCAAGACGACCGCCCCGATGCCGTGTCCCTCGCGCAGGATCGCAAGCAGCACGTGCTCGGTTCCCACGTATTCGCGATCGTACTCCCGCGCAATCTGGTTCGCGATCTTGATCACCCGCGCCACGCGGTCGCTCGACTTGGGGAGCATGTGCGGATGTCCTTTCGACTCGAGCGCCGGAAGCGCCGCACGGACGGACCGTGCATCGTCCGATGGCCGCGCCAGCCACCAAAGCCGCCGTTGCTAGGGCCGGCGGCGGCGGAAAAGCCACAGGCCGCTGAGCAGACCGGCGAACGGGATGAGGCCCATCGCCCCGCAAGGTGTCGCGCTGCCACCCGTCCCGCGAGCCCCGGCCCCCGGAAGGACTGGATCGCCCACGTCGGGCAGGCCCGTACCGGGCCTGATCGTGAGCAGCATGCTCGCGGTCGCCGTCGAGGTTGCGCCACCGGTCGTGGTTACCGAAACCCGCGCCGATACCGGCACGCGGATCGCGGCTACTGACTCGTTGATATAGGTGTGCAGGACCGAGAGCCCTGCCGCACGGTTGCCGTCGCCCAGATCCCAGTTGACCGAAATAGACTGCACGTTGTCCGCAGCCGTCAGTTCGCGGGCGTCGATTGTGAGCATCACGGTGAACGGCGACGTCCCCGCAGCGACGTTCGATCCCGGACTGCCCGGGAGGCTCGCCAGAATCTGCACCGGCCCGCTCACTCCCACCGCGTCCTGAATCGCCGGGCCGCGCACGGTGATCCCCACCTGCGCGGAGCCGGTCCGCCCTTCGTTGTCGGACATGCTCAGGCGGGCGATCAACGTCCGCGTCAGGCCGGCCCCGACCTCGTACGTGTGCGTGGTCGTGCGGCTCGTGCTGTCCACCGCGACGCCGTCGCTGATGTCGAAGTCCCACTTCGTGGCCGAGTCGTCGATCGGGAAATCACTGGAGGCGTTGCCCTGGAAGCGGACCCGCAACGGCGAGTCACCGGAAAGCGGCGAGGCGGTGATCGTGACCGCCGGCGGAGGAGGAGGAGGTTCGGTCGTGGTCCCCACTCGGGGACCGACGCCCGGGGCGTTTTGGCAACTACGATGCTCCACATCGAGAAGGTCCCGCTCGCCGCGGACGTTCCGCCGTGAGTCCGCCGCGACCCCGAACGAGTAAAGGCCGTCACGATTGTGGCCGTAAACCGCCAAATACTTGGTTCCGCTGGCCGCCGGTTCGAAGATGACACACTGCTGCACGCCGCAATCACATCCCACCGGATCGGCGGACGCACAGCCGAGGCCGCACCCCGTCGCGAGCACCGTGACACCACCCGGGAGCCGTCCCAACGCCTCGTTTGCACACCCGATCTGCGAGGCGCTGTAACACGCTCCGTCCGCGGGGACAAACGAGAACGGGCTATCGCTCTCCAACAACAGGAAATCGTCGGTGTTGATGTTCTGCCGCCAGCGGAGTTGCGTCTGGGTGACACGCACGTCGAATGGCGCGTCGGGCCAGGTCCGGTCGTCGTTGCTCGCGGACAGATCGGCCGCCTCGACGGCGTTCCGCGCATTGATCCGACCGTAACCGTAACGCAGGCTGTGGCTCGTGATCCCGTCGTAGCTGGCCTCGCCCGGGCGGATTCTGTCGGTCGTGTGCTCCATCACGAGCCGGACGTCCGTAGCGCTCAACATCGGATTCGCCGAAAGAACCAATGCTGCAACCCCTGCAGCGATCGGACAGGCCGCGGACGTGCCGCCGAAGAAGTCCGTGTACTTCCCGCTGTCGTCCGTCTCGAATTCACCGGACAACAGACTGAACCCGGCGATGTTCGTGCCCTGCGGTACCGCGCCAGGTCGATCCGTAACATCGGTGGTGAAGATCCCGGCATGGCTGCCGAAGTCGTCGCTGGGCGCGAGGAAGCTCAACGTCTCTCCAAAATTGCTGTAGACGCTCCGTTGATCGTCATCGTTCGATGCACCGACCGCGATCACCCCCGGAAGGGCGGAAATCTCGAACCGTGGGTCGTTCAGCGCATTCTCGTTACCCGAAGAAAACAACACCACCATGCCCAACCGGTCCTCGACGCCGTCCCCGTCCACGTCGCCTTTGTTTCGCCCCGACGTGACTGCCAGTTGGATCGCCTCCTGGACAACCGGTGGACCCGGAAACCCGACGTACCCCCAACTGTTGATATGGACGTCCACGTTCTGCCGCCGTGCGAAAACGTACACCGTGGCGTCCTCAACATCCGAAAGGAACTCGCCCAGCCCGCGCGATGCGGTGAACTCCGCTCCGTACGCCACGCCACGCCCGCCGACGGTGTTCGCACGCCCCGCAGCCAGACCCATCACGGACGTCCCGTGAAAGTCGAAACGGGCCTGCGGGCGTGGATCGTCGAAGCCCGGTGCGCCACGCGGCACGGAGGGGCTTTGCCCAAACCCGATGTACCCCCCACGAAGGTCCTCATGATCGACGTCGCACGAGTCGTCGTACATCCCTATGAGCACACCCGAACCGTCCGCAACCTCCCAGGCCTCGAACGCGTCGATGTCCGCATCGTCCGCTCCGCCGAGCAGCTCCGTGTTGTGCAGATGCCACTGCCGATCAATGTAGAAATCGAGCGGGTCGACCTGTGTTCGACGCTTCGCGCGACGGAAGTTGGGGTTCGCCCACAGCACCCGCGGGTCATCCGAAAGCTGCACCGCGAGCGCGACCTCATCCGCGTCATCCACGCTGGGCTCCAACACATACACGTCTGGAAGGCCGTCGACAGGACGGACCTGCCGAACGCCGTGCATCTCCCAGACCAGCGCGCGGTCGGCCGCGGTTAAGCCCGCCTCCGTCTTCGCCACGAGCGTCCCGGTCGTCGTTGCGGTCGGCTCGCCGTGCACGGATGAGAAGACGCGCTCCACGCTGACGATCGTGGGATCTTCGAGGAACGCCGCCTGTTGGTCGGCCAAGTTACCTGCAACCCGCACGACCCGGAGGTTGCCGCCGTTGCGATCCCCGAAACGCACGACCTCGAACGAACCGTCAGCGCTGCCGCGATCGGAGAACTCAATGGCCGCTTCCGCGCTCGTGAACACCAGCGCCAGCTCATCGCCGGATTCCTGGATCGCGACCTGGCTGCCGTCGCGGAGCACGTACGCCGCGTCTCCACGTACCGGCCCGGCCGCAACCCCGACCACCGCGCAGAGCGCTCCCAAGACCAATTCAAGCCGGTGTTTATCAGACGAAGGAATCAAGGCGGTCACTCCAGCATTCGGTGGCGGGCGGTTGACGTAACAGCCCTGCACCATTGTTCAGATATGTAGAGTGCATGTCAAGCCGACAGGCTCGCGCCGGCCCGTCCGGAAACATGCAAACCGCCCTTTTCGCGGCCCAACGCCGAGAGTCCGCGCCCCGCGCCGCGGCCATCGCCACCCCGCTCGAGGGCACTTGCCGACGTGCTGCCGCCGCCGACGGACGGGTGAGCGGCATCCGTGGTGGGCCGTAGCGCGGGCTGCGGCCGGACGTCGACAGGCGGGCCGGGAGATGGCGGATCAGGTCGTCGCGCCGATCAGCCACCCACGTAGCCGAGTGACTTCAACCGGGCCCGCATCCGCTCGTCAAACGCAGGGGCCACGTTGGGCGCCGGCAGCTCCCCTTCGGCGTACTGCTTCGGCACCCCACCGGGATCCGGGTCGCGCTGCACCAGATCGGACAGCAACGAGTATGTGTCATCCGCCGCTGTGACCGAAAGCGGATTGAGTTCACCCGGATCGGCCACGAGGTCGAACGCCCACGCCTCGCGAACGACGTTCGACATCCCATGGCGCACTGCCGTCTTCCGCCCGTCCCGAACCAGCCCCCGCCAAAGCCCCCCGCCCTCCGCCCGCCCCTCGCACTGAACGTACCGCGTCGGAATGACCCCGAGCAGGTTCACGCCGACGGACGAAGCCGGGAGTGATGCAAGCGCGAGCACCGTCGGCGCGACGTCCACCAGCGACACCGGCTGCTTGACCCACCCGGGCTCGACTCCCGCGTAGCGGATCGCCAGCGGAATCCGCACCATTTCCTCATACACGGTCATCTGGTGCTGAAACCAGTGTTCATGCTCCATCATGCTCTCGCCGTGGTCCGCCGTGAGAATGACCGCGCTGCCGTCGAGCAGGCCGAGTTCCTCGTAGGCGGACAACAACCGCCCGACCTCACGGTCCGTGTAGGCGATCTCCTCGTCGTAGCGGTCCACGTATTCCAGACCGTCGGTCACCCCGCGCTCCCGCGCATAGATGGGCACTCGCAGTGGGTCGATGGGCACCGCCTGCGCATGATTGAACTCGACCGGCTTATCCGCCGGCGCCCGATACGGACCATGCGGATCGATGTAGTGGACCCAGAGAAAATGCGGCCGGTCGGCCGACCGGTGCTCCACGAGCCACCGAAGTACGGCGTCCGTCGTTCGCGCCGCGTTCCGCTCGAACATCTCCACGCGAAACGGCTCGGGCTCGTCGACATCGTCGTCGTAGTACTCGAACCGCCCGCCCAGGCCCGACGCCGAGTCCGCCAGCACCGCGTTCGACACAACCGCCGCCGTCTGATACCCCGCCCGCCGAATGCGGTCCACCACTGTCACGACCTCCGGGGACAGCCGTTGACACAGCAACCGGACGCCGTGCTCCGGCGGATGGAGCCCGGTCAGCATCGAGACGATCGACGGCGTGGTCGTCGCCGTTGGCGAGTACGCCACCTCGTAGACCCGGCCCGCGCCGAAGTAGGCATCAATCCGCGGCGTGGTCGGCCGCTTGTATCCATACAAACCGACATGGTCGGCCCGCAGCGCGTCGATGGTAATCAAGAGGATGTTCGGCCCCGACGCCGTGCCCGGCGCCGCACCGCGCGAGCTTCGCGGCGCCCACGCGTCGGTGCCCAGGCCGATCACCACAAACAGCAACACGAAGCCGACACCACCGGCCCCGATTGCGACGCCCACCCGTCCTGTCATTCCGCGCTCCCGTATCCGGGATGACCGCCGCGCCTCCGAACGACCGCCCGACCCATCGGGGGCGAACCCTGGGCGCAGCCCTCGCAACTAATGAGGTTCTCGGACACAACCGACTGGGACTGAAGCCGCCCGTCCCACAATCTCGCATCCACCGACGTGACCGCAGGCCCCCGCGGCGGTAATCTGCGCCCCAACGCGACGTGGCACGTTCCCGGGAAACCCCATGGCCCCACCTGATCACCGGTTCCACAGGACCAAGCGACTCGAGCACGACCGGGACTTCGCGCGCGTGTTCGACTACCGTTGCAGCGCGGCAGACCGATTCATGCTGGTATACGCATGCCCGAACGAGTTGGCGTGGTCGCGCCTCGGCATCCGTGTCGCCGGCCGCTTCGGCACCGCCGTAGAGCGTGCCAACGTCCGCCGGCGAGTCCGCGAGGCCTTCCGCACCGGCCGTGACCGCATCCCGGCCGGCTTTGACTTCATCTGCCTCCCCCGATCTGCGGCGAACACCCGATCCGTCGATGTCGCCGAATCGTTGCTCCGCATGGCGAATCTGGCCGTGAAACGCGCGCAGAACCGCTGCGACGGTCTCCCCACGAACGTTCGAGCGCGGAGTGAGTCGTCCGGCGCGCGGCCGACGAAACGAAACGCGCGGAGCAACGGTGATTAGTTCGGCGCCGTCGGTGTGACCGAACGAAGATCGAGGGCCGCCAGATCGACCGGGTCCTGCGACTGAAGTGTGCTGACGACCAAACCGCCATCTGCGAAGTCGATCGTGACGTCGAACTCGCTCGGCCTCGCGTCGCGGGGCATTTCAGCAAGTGGCACGGCCACTATGAGCGAGCCGTCCGGTGCGATCCGCCAACTCACCGCCACGATCGCGACGGCTACCTCCCCGCCGTAGGCCGTGTTCGTCAGCCGAACACGCGACGCATCGATGCGCGGAGCCGGGGCCTGCACCACCTCGACAGCAAGCTCCGCAGAGTCCGCCGCCCCGACGCCCGGCGACAGCGTCATCGGGACGATGGCGAACGGCAACTCGGGATCCGGCTCCGGGTCCGGACCCGGATCGGGATCAGGCCCCGGGCCGGGTTCCGGCCCAGGATCCGGATCGACATCCGGCGGATCTTCCGGGGGCGTCACCACTACCGGCACTTCCACCCGGATCAGCCCCGGCGCATGCGTCACGACCTCGACAGCGCCATCCTCGATGATCCCCGCAAGCCGATACACACCGGGGCGCGTGCCATGCGGAATCGTCAAGTACCGTTGGTCGTCGGCCCCGTCGGGGTCCTCGCTGATGCCCTCTTGCATCACGAGCACCTCGCTCCCGAGGCCCGCCCCGTTCAGGCCGCTGTCCAGATGTAACGAGATGCGGGCATTGTCGTTGGCGTCGGCGTCCACCCATCGCGCGAGGAAGCCCATCCCCGCTTCCAGGACCAGGTCGCTCTGCGGCTCCAAGAGTAGGAGTTGCGGCGCCTCATTGTCGCGTGCCGGCAGCACCCTGACCACCCGCTCCGCGCGATCCTCACCCGCGAGTTCGCCGTCATCAATCGCAGCCACCAGATCGTAGAGGCCGGGGAGCACATCGATGAGCACCAACCGCGCCGAGTCCGCTGTGGGACCGTCGGGGTCCTCGGCGATCGGGGGACCGACCGAAAACGCCCGCGCGATCCCCGCGGCCGAGGGCGCCTCGAGTCGGAATGTCACGGTCGCATTGTCGTCTGCGTCCGCGTCCTCCCACGATACCGTGATCGCATCGCCGTTTCGGACCCCGTCATCGCCGGCCGTCACCTCCTTGATTCGGATCGACGGTGCTTCGTTCATCGGGCTCGGTATGACGCGTACGAGCCCCGGCGCAGCCGCACTAACGCTACGGTTCCCGTCGTCCAGCCGTCCGACAACCCGATACGTCCCCTCGGGGACGTCCTGCACTACCGCCATCAGTTGATCGTTCAGCCCATCCAACGCCGCCCCGATCGCCGGTCCGAGCGGCACGACTCGGGCCGAAGCCGTTGCACTGTCGGCCTCCAGGCGGATCTGCACGGTCGCGGATGCAGATGCGTTTGCGTCATCCCATCGAATCAAGAGCAGCGAACCGGCCCGCAGACTCACGTCCTCGACCGGCTCGAGCATGGAGAGGGAGATCGGGCCGACCGGGTCCGGCACCGGCGTTTCGGGCTCAGGGTCAGCGGGACGCAAACCCTCCACCACGTATTCCGCCGGCTTCGTTCCGTCGAAGTCCACGCCGTAAACGTAGAGCGCTGCCGGGAGCACGCGGCCCCGGCCGTCGACCCCGAACAGCTCGACCTCCTCCGCGCTTTCAGCCGTTACGACAGTCGTCGACGTCTCGGCCGGCACACGTACAAACGCGAGGTGCACCACCACGCCGTCGCGCAAAAACCGAATCGTCACATCGGCCCGCGAATCGCTCTCGTTCCGCACCCGCGCCCGCAGAGTGTCGACCAGCGGTGGCTGGCTTCCACCCCCCGAACCCGGCACGGTCACGTCCCCGACCGAATCGGGGCCTGTGGAGCCCGGGCCGTCGGAACCCGGATCGACTACAAGCGAACCGGCACAGCCCAACGCGGCGAGCGATGCCGAAACGGCCAGGAGGGCAACAAAATGGAGGGCAGCTCGTGGCACGCCCAAACTCCAAGCCTGGAAGGCTGCGTTACGCAGACCCGCTGCCTGCCCCGGAGGGCCTGGTCCGGGGTTACCGCGCCACCGGGGCCCCGAGTGCGAGCAACGTCTAATAAAAGCGTACACCACGCCCGCGGGCTAATCAACCAAAATTGTTATAACCCCTTGGCTAACGGGCCCTGACACTGCCCCAAGCCGGGCTGTGAAATCCACGGCGGCGGCCCTTCGAGCCCCCTTCGGCGCGTCTACCGGGGCCGCTGGCAAGCCCGTTGACGCGGAACCGCGACTCGGTATGCTCGCCTCCGCGATTCCCGAAGGCGGCCCGATTCGTGCCCGCCGTCGATACGTCGCGGATGTGGCGGAATTGGCAGACGCGCAGGCTTCAGGTGCCTGTGACCGCAAGGTCGTGGAGGTTCGACTCCTCTCATCCGCAATCCCTCGCTCGCATCCTGGTGCGAGAATCCCTTCCCGCACCCGCCGCGTGCGGAAATCCTCTCCCGCTCCCCTGCAACTCGCCGACCCCACAGTCGACACCTCCCCGGCCCGCCGATTAACCTGTCCGACGACATGACCTGCTTCGTCACGCATCTCGAAGCCGCAATCGACGGCACGCATCTTCCCGCGGACCGCATCCAGACCCTCCACGAGAATCGCCCAATCTGGGTGCGCTATGATCTCGAGCGCATCCGCGAGGCCGTCACCCCCGAGGACATTGCCGGGCGCGCGCCGACGCTTTGGCGCTACCGCGAGTTACTCCCCCTCCCCGGCGGCACTGCCCCCGTCACCCTCGGTGAGGGCATGACTCCACTCCTGCCCGCCCCGCGCCTCGGCGCATCCCTCGGCCTGAACGACCTCTGGATCAAGGACGAATCCCAGCTCCCCACCGGCTCCTTCAAGAGCCGCGGGCTGGCCATGGCCGTTACCCTGGCCCGGCACTTCGGCGTCAGGCGCCTCGCCATCCCCACCGCCGGAAACGCCGGCGGCGCACTCGCCGCTTACACCGCCCGCGCCGGCCTCGAAGCCTTCGTCTTCATGCCCCGCGACACACCCGTCATCAACCAGATGGAATGTGCCCTCGCAGGAGCGAGGACCTTCCTCGTCGACGGCCTGATCACCGACTGTGGCCGCATCGTCAACGACGGCAAGGCGGCGCTCGGCTGGTTCGACTGTTCCACCCTAAAAGAGCCCTACCGAATCGAAGGCAAGAAAACGATGGGCCTGGAACTCGCCGAACAGCTCGAGTGGCGGCTGCCCGACGCCATCCTCTACCCCACAGGCGGCGGCACGGGCCTCATCGGAATGTGGAAAGCCTTCAACGAGCTCAGGGCACTCGGCTGGCTGAAATCCGACCGAATGCCCCGAATGATCAGCGTCCAGAGCGACGGGTGCGCCCCGATCGTCCGCGCGTTCGATCGCGGCGACCGCTTCGCCGAACCTTGGCAAAATGCGCGCACCTGCGCCTCGGGCCTCCGCGTGCCCGCGGCCGTCGGCGACTTCATGATCCTCGACGCCATCCGCGAAAGCGGCGGCCTCGCCGTCGCCGCTTCGGAACCGCAAATCGCCGACGCCATGCGGCAGGGCGTGGCAGCCGAGGGCATCGCCTTCTGCCCCGAAACGGCCGCCTGCATTCTCGCCGCGAAGCAACTGGTCGCGGACGGCCGCCTCCGGCCCGCCGAACGCGTCGTCATCTTCAACACCGGCGCTGCTCAGAAGTACATCGAAACCGCCGAGCTCGATCTGCCGCTCATCACCGACCCCGCGAACGTCGACTTTCTTCAACTGACATCGGGTACCGCACCGCATCGTGGCCCCGGCGCCCCACTCCATCCCGGCGTGGGGGACTGATCCGGCCGACGATCCGCGACGCCTCGATCTTCGCCCCATAAACAACGACCCGCCCTGCCCCCGTCGCCGGCGCATCCTATCGGGCCACGGCGACCTCCGGTGCCCAACCGGCGCTCGGCCGCTCAACCGCGCTCGGTTGCGCGTCGATGAACCGCTGCACGTTCCGAGCGTTGGATCGGTTCTGAAACCACGCGCACCGTTGGAGCCAACACGATGAGCATCGCAGCCCGCCGCATGACCATGACGACGATTACCTTCCTCATCAGCATCGCCCTTCCGGCCGTCCTCGGATGCGGCGCCAACCAGACCAACCTACCGGACACCGTGGTCATCGAACTGCCCGACGGTACCCAGACCGAGGTTACCTTGGGCAGCGGCGTGATTTCCCTCGCCGACACTTCGTGGCAGTTCTTCTCCACGGGTGCCGCCGCACAATCCGCCCCCTTCGTCACCATCAGCTTCGGGCCCAACGGCGAGCTCGAGACGTTCGAGGACAACACCTTCTCGCCCGAGATCTTCGGCTCAACCATCTTTTTCGACGGCACGCGTCATGACACAAACCAGCCGGGCCTCAGCTATGCCGCTGCGACCTTCGGCGCCGAAACGTCCGACGCTTCCGGCTTCTCCTTCGTCGCCCACCTCAACGCCTTCTTCGCCGGTCTCCAGGTCGCCAACGCGATCGCGACCGCGACCGGCAGCCTCGACCCCGACAACCCCGCGGTCATGACCGGCACGTTCGAGTTCAATACGACGATCGAGGTCGACCTTCCCGGCGTCCCCCCTGGCGACCAGACCCTCAACCTCGACTTCCGCGCCGCCCGCGTCGACAACTGACCCGACGCCGACATCGTCTTGACCGAAGGACGTTCCGAGACGGCACTTGGTGCTCCTTGCGGCCTTGCCTACAGCGGGTTAAATAGGCACGCGCTTTCGGAACACTCACGGCTGAGTCTCTGCATCCCCACAGCAAGAACCTACAGCCGGTCGTCCCGCAAGGCGACCGACCTACCGCCCTCCCCGCCGCAGCGGTCCGCCACGCTTGCTCTGCGTACGCTCCGCGCCGCCGCGTGGATTTCCTCGCGTGAGGTTCGCGGCGTTCGACGCCCCAGCCGGGACCGGCAGCAGTTCCGGCGCGACTTTGATCTGCTGGATGCGGTCGCGGAGCTTGGCGGCGCGCTCGAACTCAAGGGCTTCGGCGGCTTCGAGCATCTCCTTTTCGAGCATGGCAATCAGTTCGGTGCGGTCGAGTTGCTGCTCGCTGGCATGGATCGCATCGGCCGCGACGCGATGGGCCGATACGAGCTGTTCGAGGCTGGAGCGGATCGCCTTCTTGATCGTCTCGGGCGTGATGCCGTGCGTTTGGTTATACTCGAGCTGGATGGCCCGGCGGCGGTTGGTTTCGTCCATGGCCCGCTGCATGCTGCCGGTCACGGTGTCGGCGTAGAGCACGACCTCGGCGTTGACGTTCCGGGCCGTGCGCCCGATCGTTTGAATGAGCGACGTCTCGCTGCGAAGGAAGCCCTCTTTGTCCGCGTCGAGAATCGCCACCAGCGAGACTTCGGGCAAATCGAGGCCCTCGCGCAGCAGGTTCACCCCGACGAGCACATCGAACTTCCCCTCGCGCAGCTCCTTCAGGATCGTGACCCGCTCGAGCGTATCGATGTCGGCGTGCATGTAACGGCAACGGAGGCCCTCTTCGTCGAAGTAGCGCGACAGGTCCTCGGCCAGCCTCTTGGTCAGCGTCGTGAGCAGCACCCGCTCGTTCGCGGCGGCGCGCTGCTGGATGCGTTGAATGAGATCGGGCACCTGCCCCCGGGCCGGCGAGACCTCAATCCTGGGGTCCACCAGACCCGTCGGGCGGATGATCTGCTGGACGACCTCCCCGCCGCATTTCTCGAACTCGTAGGGCCCGGGCGTGGCCGAGACGAAGAGCGCCTGGTGCCACATACCTTCGAACTCCTCGAAGCGCATGGGGCGGTTGTCGAGGCAGCTCGGGAGGCGGAAGCCGTGTTCGACGAGGGTCTCCTTGCGGGCTCGGTCGCCGTTGTACATGGCCCGGACCTGGGGGATGGTGGCGTGCGATTCGTCGATGATCAGCAGGAAGTCCTTGGGGAAGTAATCCACGAGCGTGTAGGGCTTGGCCCCTGGGGCGGTGCCGTTGAGGTGCCGGGAGTAGTTCTCGATTCCCGAGCAGTAGCCGACCTCGCGGAGCATCTCGACGTCGTACCGGGTCCGGGCCAAGAGGCGCTGGGCCTCGAGGATCTTGCCGAGCCTGCGGAACTTCTTCACCTGCACGTCGAGCTCTTCGAGGATGTCGTTCGCAGCCCGCTCGATGCGTTCTTCCGGCATGACGTAGTGGACGGCGGGGTAGATGAAGATCTTGTCGTGCTTTCCGAGCGACTGGCCCGAGGCCGGGTGGATCGATTCGAGCTTGTCGATCTCGTCGCCGAAGAGCTCGATCCGGTAGCCGAAGACCTCGTAGGCCGGGTGCAGCTCGACGATGTCCCCGCGGACGCGGAACTTGCCGCGCTCCAGCGTCAGGTCGCTACGGGTGTATTGGAGGTCGACGAAGCGGCGGAGGAGCTCGTCGCGCTCGATGGTCTGGCCGCGCTCGAGGACGATGACGCTGGCCTTGTAGTCCTCGGGGCTGCCGAGGCCGAAGATGCAGGAGACGCTGGCGACGATGACGGCGTCGCGGCGGGAGACGAGCGTGCTGGTGGTGCTGAGGCGGAGGCGGTCGAGGTCGTCGTTGCGCGAGGCGTCCTTTTCGATGTAGATGTCCCGCTGGGGGATGTAGGCCTCGGGCTGGTAGTAGTCGTAGTAGCTGACGAAGTACTCGACGGCGTTGCTGGGAAAAAGCTCGCGGAACTCCTCGTAGAGCTGGGCGGCGAGCGTCTTGTTGTGCGAGATGATCAGCGTCGGGCGGTGGAGCCTGGCGATGACGTGGGCCATAGTGAAAGTCTTGCCCGAGCCGGTGACGCCGAGCAGGCACTGGTGCTTAGCGCCACCGCGCAGGGCCCGGGTCAGCTTCTCGATCGCCGTCGGCTGATCCCCGCGCGGCCCGAAGGTGCTGACAAGCTCGAATCGGTCGGTCATCGTCCCCCATTCTATCCGCCCGGGTCGCGAGCGCCGCGGTCCCGGGCGAAGGGCCTGCGCAAGGGGCTTGACGTCCGCTGCCGGCCCGGTATATCGTCCTCGCGGATGGACCGCCCCCATCGTCTAGTGGCCTAGGATATCAGGTTCTCATCCTGAAGACAGGGGTTCGAGTCCCCTTGGGGGTGCGTTCTGGGGCGTGGCACACGCTGCGCTTTGTCGCATCTCTATGCCCGTGCAATCGCCGTAAGTACCTGTTTTTCTAGGGGTTTGCGCATCTTCGCGCGGATCGGCCGTCGGCGCATCGCCGGGAACTGTGTTGGCTGTGAGTGAGCGCGATTCCGGCATGTTATCCGGCAAGTCAGGACCGGTGCCGGTGGCCCTCGCGCGCTGCGTCACTTTCGGCGCGAGACGCGGGAGCCGCCCGACGGCCTCGGTCATCGTTCCGCGGAAGGTGCAGGCGTACACGTCCCCGGTCATGGCGATGGTCGAGTGCCGCATCAGTTCCTTCGCCGTCCGCACGTCCACGCCCGATTTCAGCAGCAGGCTTGCGAACGTACCCCGAAGGCTGTGAAAGTCCGCCACGCGGCCTGTATCGTCCTTGTACGCGATTCCCGCGGCTTCCAGGTCAGCCCGAAGCATGACCACGACATCCTCCGGGCGGGGCATTTTGAACACCGGGGCCGTGGGCACCTTGCACCCGACGAACGCGGCCAGTTCCGCGGCCGTATCCGGTCGCAGCGGGAGCGTCGCTGCCTTCCGGTTCTTGGCCGATGCCGCATCGATCGTTACGGTCGGGTCCGAGCCGCCCAGCTCGAAGCTCGCCCGCGTGAGGCTCCGAAGCTCCCCGGACCGCAGCCCAGTCTCGACGGCCAGCCGGTAGAGCCACCGGCGCTCATCCCCGGTCATGCCGAACCGTTCAGCGCCGGCGCCGGCGGCCTCGAGCAGGCGACCCAACTCGTCCGGCTCCAGCGCCCGGCGGACGTGCCGGCGGTCTGTCCTGGCGTTCAGCGCCGACAGGTGGGCAATCGGGCTTTCCGTCGCGCGACGCTCGCGCACCAGCCAGTTATAGAAGCCCTTGGCGGCCGCGAGGTAATGGTTCGACGATTTCGCGGACAGTACCCGAGCGCGTTCCTTCTTGCCGTCCTTGGCCGTGATTTCGGCCTTTCCCGCTCGACGGTCAGCGAGGTATCGAGACACGGCCGCCGCGTTCAGATCCGTCAGGAACCTGGCACCGATTCCGGTCGCGAGCGTGCGAACGCGGTTGATCGTCTTTTGCACGTACTGCGGCGTTGCGCCCGAGTCGCGTAGCGACTGCTCGTAATCGTCGATGTGCTCTGCCAGCGGTTTCGTGGACGCGAACCGGTGCCCGTCGATCAGGTCGAGTTTCGCCAGCCGTTTGCGTGTCCTGTTCGGCAAGCCTTCGAGCCACCGGGTCAGCGCAAGGTCGGGCCGCTCGCCTGACGCACGCAACGAAGCGAGTCTTTCGAGCTTCCGACCGAATTCCTCCGACGCCCGCTTGTCCTCGAACGCCGGTATCCGCACTGTCCGGTCCTTATGGGTGACGAACTCGACGTACCACCGCCGGCATTGGCGCTTCCGGCCGTCACGGCCCTTGTAGTATGCTCTGCAAAGTCGCATGGCTTCCCTATTTTCGTTTCCGCCTTGTCCCGCGCAGCTCCAGACCCAACACGTCGCACCAACGCTCAATCGTCGAGAGCTGGGGATCGCGGTCGGCCGTAAAGAACGCGTGTACGCTCGCGTACCGCGTCCCGGACAAGTCTGACAGCCGCTTGAGACTCATCCCGCTTTCCCGAAACGCCCGTCGGATCAGCGCCGCCATGTTTTCACTCTTGCCAGCCATAACCAAACGATATCATCCACGGGATAGCCAGTCAAGTGCCTTGAGCCGATGGATCGACCGCGATCCGTAGCTCGTCGAATGCGATCCGCTCCGCCTCGGCCCGGCTCAGCCCGCCATCAAACTCGCAGACCGCAGCCCGGTGCTCGAACAGCTCCCGGAGGTCGGCCCGAAGGTCGGATTCGGCCACCGCGGACAGCAGGCCCGCCGCCCGCCGCGCCCACTTGTCAGCGCTGGCCAGAATCGCGAGCAGCTCCGCCTTGCGGTCCAGCAGTGTCCCCCGTAGCTCTTCGTTGAGCGCTCCCCGCGGAGCATCGACCAACAGCCGGTCGCCGCTGGCCGAAAGCCGAATGTCCAGGCTTCGAAGCTGTTCGAGGAGCGCCTCGCCGGTCATAGTTCGACCACCTCACGGTCGGATGAGGGCGTTGACGTTGACAAATCCTCGTCTTCCGAGGGGATTTCGCCATTTGTGTCAACGTCAGCGCCTTCCACGAGCCGAAACCGACGTGTCGGGCGGCCGGGTTTTCCGTCGACTTCCACCGGGTCCCAGGTACCTGTGCCTGCCAAAGCAAGGCGGCTCAACGCCATTTCGGCGGCCTCAGCCGTCTGGAAACGATGCGACGACCGCATGAGTTGCCGCACGGTGATCGTGCCGCCTTTGCGCTGGATCAACTCCACCAGTTCCCGGCGGTCTCGGTCCTTGGGAGATTCATCAAGGCGGGCATAGACGCGTTCAGCCTCATCAGCGAACCATCGAGCCAGGGTCACGCCGGAGCGCATCGCCTCGACGCTGATCGCCGTCGCCGCGGAGTCCGCCACGAGTTGACAGACCAAGGCCAGCCGAGCCGCCGCGCCCTTGCATTTCGACAAGGTGGCCGCGGTCCGGTCGTCCGGCGCAGCCGCAAGCCGGTCGGCGCACTCCGCGTGCCATTTGAGAAAGACAGCCTTCGCCTTGCGCGACAACCGAAGGTTGACGGGCTCGGGCTGGCCGTCCCGGCCGATGCTGTGGTCGAGCGCCAGTAGCTGGACAATTGCGTTGGCGTATTGTTCAATCACTGCGACCGGGGCCTCGCGCTCGGACCACTGAATCTTGCGATCCGGCGGCGCTGCCAGCAGTAGCCGTGCCGCGAGGCCACACGAGAAAAACTCCGGCGTCAGCACGTCGCGGAGGGTATCGGGCTGAATGGTGCCGGCCACTGACACCGCTGCCTGCGGAATATGAATCGTTCGCTGGCCGGTCTTGCGGTCCACGATGATGGTTCCCGCGTCATGGAGTTGTAGCCAGTTCGCGACGTCAGAGCCCCTCCCCGACTTGTACTCATTCATCCCCCGGAGCCAGCCGGAGGATTCATCCCGCACGAGTACTACACCGCGAGGGTTCTGGCGAAGGATCGGCGCGAGCGCTTCGACCGTGCATTGGTCCACGACGTAACGCACGCACACCGGGGGCTCGGGTTTCTCCGGTGGGTCGCCACGGTCATTCCCTGGACGTTTCCACGCGGCGTAATCGCGCTCGTACCGCTGAACCTCCACCTCAAACCGCTTCATGGCTTGCTCGTGCTCGCGGAAGCGCGCCGCCTGAGCCAGGTGCAGCGGTCGGAGCGAATGCTTGTGCGCAGGCGTCTTCAGCGAACCCGAACGCGCTACGACGTTCAGCCATAGAACCGACGGCTCCGTCCATCCCCGCTTCAGGTAGATCATTCGGGTGGTGCCGATTGCGCCAGCACAGCCCCCCAGGCCCGGCAGTGCCACCATCGACGGGTCACAGCCGATGGCCGCCGATTCCTCGACGACGAATGAACGTAGCGGCTCCGGCAGAGCCTCGACCGGAAACGGGCGCCATGGACACGCCGGGCTCTTGGCCGATGCGATGCGTTGACCGCTGCGCAGATCCTGGTTAGCTTCGTTCACGACATGGAATTCCGATGGCCCGGTCGGGGTGCCTGGGAACGCGCCCGGCCGGGTCCTCGCGTGGTATCCGGTCCACGTCAAACGACTCGGGGTTGCACGTCATCGGCCGGCGCCCGCGGTGCATTCGGCCTCGAACCGCTCGCGCGATGGGCAGCCCAGGCGGACCCATTCATCAATGTCCGCTTGTCGCCAGCGGACGCACCGGCCGAGCCGGACGGGCTCCGGCAAACGGGCGGCGCTGTACAGCTTCCACACTTGGCGCTGGCTGATCCGAAGCCGCGCCGACACATCCTTGGCGGTCAGGAGTTCCACGGGTCACGTCCTTTCGGCTACAGGCCGCCCTATTGCGGCCCTCACTGTTAGCCGCGGACGATCAACATTTTGAGGGTGCACACAGACCCGTTGATGCAACAAACGTGATTCCCCCCCGTGCGATTTGCGGCTTTTCGGTGCGCGGATTTTTTTCCGGCCTGTTGATGCTGGGCGTTGAAAAACGTTGATGTGGACCGCCTACTCGTCGTCCGAGCGGTCTGCTTTCCTGCGGGTGTTGGCGTGAAACTGTTTCGTCTTCTTCAGGTCGATCGACCGCTGCTTGTAGGCCGGGTTCTTGCGTGCTCGATCGTAGAGCTGGTGCACGGCCTGCGGCGAACATCCGCGGTGCTCGGCGATGTCAGAGAAGCTCAAGCCGATAGCCTCAACGGCCTCGACCACCTTTTCTTGCGCCGTCGTCAGTCTTTTAGCCGCGCCACGCCTCTTCCGCTTGTTGGTCCGCGCACCCCCGGCCCCGCGGCCCGAAGTCTGGCTGCGTTCCTTCGGCTGGGTCCGGGCCGGCGTGCCATTCCTCTCTGCCGAGGGTTGGAGGTTCACGTGTTGCGACGCCTGCTGCTTCGACACGTTTACGAACGTCGGCGCCGACATGCGCCCCGGTAACGGGTTTGGCAAGCCTAAGTGGGCCGCAACGTCAGCAAGCGCATCCTCGATGCGCCAACGGTCGTCCTCGTGGAGTCTTGCCACTTGCTGACGGCGGGCTTCGTAGATCCACATCCGCTTCGGCCCGGGGCTCTTTCCCTTCCCACGCTGCCATCCCACGTACGGATCAACCGGGATCACATCGTCGCCGACCGCCCTGTGGATCGCTGCTGGCCAAGCGTACTTCTCCGGCAAGGTCAGTTCCCTGGTGGGCATGGATGGCAGGGGCACCGTGGCACGGAGCTTGGCCGCGTCCGCCTCCGCGGCCCGGTCGCACTCGACGACCATTCGCAAGAACTTCCGCCGGACCCAGTCACCGTGACCGAGCAGCTCGTCGACAGCCACCGCGATGTCCCTCAACCACCTTGGCCATGTCACCATGACAGGTCTCTCCTAATGTCCTGCGCACGTTCACCCCCATTCTACCGGGTTCATTCTCGGGCAGCGAGAGTCAACACGGTGCCTTCTGACGTGTGAGCGATCCGGATCCGAGAGCAAGTAGTGCCAGCGGGGCATCCGAGGCTTGATTGACGAACAAGGAACACTCCACCGGGTTGCTGGATTCCCGGCTGCGCGGCGGGCGCGTAGCCTGCCGTCCGGATCACCTGAGCCGGGAGGCGAGGTCCTTATCGAGATACCGGCAGAACGCGACGAAGCTGATCCCTACGGCCCGGCAATAGCGCCAGAGCTGGATCACGTCCATGCGGGTTTCGCCGGTCTCGAAGCGGGAGATGTACTGCTGGGGCACGCCGAGCCGCTCTGCGAGGTCCGTTTGCTGGATGCCCTTCCGGGTCCGTGCGGCCCGGAGCAGGTCGAGGAACCGCTCGTACTCAGCCGTATGGCGTGACTTTCGCACGCCGAGAAGGCTAACACGCTTGCAGAGTACACAAATTTTGTGTAGTCTGTTCCCAGATTGGGTGCGTTGCCCATACAGGGCCGGCCGTTTATCGGCGGACTCGGGGCCGTACCGCCCCGACTTTCATGAGGTGGGCCATGAAACGAATGAGCGTCGTAGCGATGCTCCTGTGGGCAGGATGTGGGGCAGTAACGCCGCAGGGCATGATTCCCGGTACGTACTCAGGCACGCTCTACTGCGACTGGAGCTTTGAAACGAGCGATGGTCAAGTCATCACGGAACAGACCGACGAACGCATCGACGTTGAGCTTGACGCGCAAGGCCGCATCGTCGTCGATGGCAGCCCGGTCGAGGTTGGCGATCGCTTTGTCGCGACCAGCGACATGGACCGGTTGACCCTCGTTGTCCAAGAAGTCCTATCGCTCAGCAGCGTGATCGCCATCGCCTACGACACCGAAGGCGCGCTTGCCGACGGCACGGAGATCGAAGGCATTCGATCCGAGGAGTATCACCTGACGCCACCGGACAAGATTCTGTATCTCATCGAGAGCAGCTCACTCGGCGTGAACGAAGGAGAAGGATTCGCCGACTTCCTGACTAGGGATTGCGAAGCGTTTCTCACTCCCTAAGTCTCGGTCACTACGCACTGCCTCTCCGGAAGGGCAACACAGTCGCACGATTCGCGTCAGGGGATTGCCTTCAGTAGTGCAAGACCGTGCCCTTCGTGGGCTCACCATGTCGGATGAGGGGGGTACATATGGAACCGGGCGAGGGGCGCCCGGGGGCTCGCCGGGGCGGGCCCCGGGGCGGCCAAGGGTCCCATCCGGCCTGCACGCGCGAACGGTGCCACCGCGTGGCACCGATGGCAAACGCTACGAACACAGGGGCCGATCGCAACGCACCCGATCGCATCGACGACGAACGACGCGCCAAGCGCGTTCTTGCTACAACCGTCCGGTTGTAGAATTTTTTTGTGTCACGCCTTGACACTTACGGCTTTATCGTTCATACTTGGGATGCGTTGATTGATAAGTGGCCGCGCGGTGTTGGAAGCACCCGCGGCCGTGGTCCTAACCTATGAAGGAGGTTAGAACGATGCGATCCTACCCCGAAGCACGCCCGGACGTAAACCCGCAGACGCTCGAGGTCCTGCGCCGCCTGCGCGATGAATGCCCGGAGGCCCGCGGCGTCGCCCGCGTGGTCGGCGCCTGGGTCTGGTGCGAATTCCCCGACAAGCCGGCCGAGGCGGTCCGCACCGCGATCAAGGCGATCGGCTTCCGATGGAACAAGAGACGCACCCGCGAATCCGGCCTGTCCACGTGGCAGCATAGCTGCGGCGTACGCTCGAAGCGCTCGCCCGGCGACCCCAAGGCGAAGTACGGCGCGATCAAGGCGACGGCGATCCGACTCGACGACGACCGAAAGGCGGTGCCGGCATGACCGCGACCGTTACCCGCTTCGACCTGATCTGCGCCGGGTGCGGCGCGGTGATCCCGGCCGGCCAGCGCGCGTGGACGAGCCCCGACGGCGACCCGGTCTGCGAATCCTGCAAGGCCGGCGGCGTCGACAAGCCTGCGGAGCCGGAGCCGGAACACGAGCCCGACACCGCACGCGCGCCCGACACCGACCCGGAGCTGGCCCGCGAGCCCGAGCCCAAGCCCGAACCCGACCCGGTGCCCGAACGAGAGCCCGAGCCGGAGCGCTTCGAGCTCGACCCCGAGCCGGCCGAGCCTGAGCGCAACGGCAAGGCGAAGCGCCGGCCCAAGCCCAACGGGAACGCCGGCGCCGACCTTGCCGCCCTGATCCGGCAGATTGCCGAGACGGCCGAGGCCCAGATCGACCCCGACGAGGTCCGGCGCATCGCTGGCGAGACGGCGACCCAGTACACCAACGCGGCGCTGGTCGGCATTGCCCGAGCGGCGGCGGCCGAGGCGGTCCGCACCGAAATCCCGGCGATTCGCGACGCCCACACCGTGCGCGTACACGCGGCCGAGGCGGTCCGGACGATTGACGGCCCGGTTCATCCGATCGTGCACACGCTGGCCAAGGTCTGCGGCGCCCGCCTGCGACGCGGACACGCCCCCAACGTCCTGATGGTCGGGCCCGCCGGCTGCGGCAAGACGACGGCGGCAGCCCACGTGGCCGAGGCCCTGGGTCTGGACTTCGGGTTTATCTCGCTGTCCGGCGGAATCTCCGAATCCCACCTGATCGGCCGATACGCCCCGACCGGCGAGGCGGGACGCTTCGAGTACACCGAGCCGCCCTTCGTGACGGCCTACCGCGACGGCGGCGTCTTCGTGTTCGACGAGCTCGACGCGGCCGATGAGAACGTCCTGATCGTGATCAACGCCGCGCTGGCCAACGGCCACCTGCGCCTACTCACCGGCGACGTGGTCGCCCGCCACCGCGACTTCGTGGCCATCGGCTGCGCCAACACCTGGGGACACGGCGCCGACCGGCAGTACTGCGGCCGGAACCAGCTCGACGGCGCCACCCTCGACCGCTACGCGGCGGCCCGGTTCTTCGTGGACTATGACCAGACGCTGGAACGGTCGCAGAGCGACCCCGAGCTCTGCGCCTGGGCCCACGCCCTGCGGCGTAAGGTCCGCGAGGCCGGCCTGCGGCGGATCGTGTCCACCCGGTTCATCTTCGACGCATCCGACCTGATCGCCTGCGAAGCCTACACGCTCGACGACGCCAAGCGCTCGCTGCTGGCCGACTGGAGCGACAACGACCTGCGGACGGTCGGGGAGGTGCGCCCGTGATCGAGCGCACAATCCGAGACGGCGGCCGAACGTGGCACGCGCGGGAGTACGAACTCGCCGAGTACCTCGACCTGGGCGCCACCCGGCCGCACACCAAGAACCGCGACCACTGGTACCAGCGGATCTGCGACGGCCGCGCCCGCGACTCGCAACTCGACTGGCGAGGCGGCGGTGTGATCCGGGCTGCCGAGCTGCGGACGTGGACAGAGGGCCGGCGCTACATGGACCGCTACAACCTCGACGGCGCGGAGCTGCCGACCGTCAAGAGCCGCAAGCGGCGGCGCTGCTGGTCGGGCGACGGCGACGAATTCGACCGCGACCGCTTCGACGCGGGATACCTCGACTGCTGGCAGAGGCGGCGGCGCGTGACCCGCGACGGCCGCGGCGCGGTGCGGCTGACGATCGAGCTGGCGGCCGACCACAAGAAGACGGCCGAGCAACTGATCTGGAGCGGCGCCGCGGCCTGCAAGCTGGCCGACACGCTGGAGGCGGCCGGCTACCGCGTGGCCATCGACGTAACCGCGAGCGTAGGGGAACTGAACGGCAAGCGGAGCACGCCCTACAACGCGGCCGACGTCATCCACGCCAAGGGTGCGGCCGACCCGCTGAACCTCGACGCACTGCTTATGGCGGCGGCCTGCCCGATGTTCTTCCGGTTCCACGTGCTCTGCGCCATGTACCGCCGGCCCGTGAAGGTGAACGACCACACCGGGCGCGTGGGCGAGACGCCCGAGCCCCTGCGTGGCGACATCCACATTGCCAAGGTCGTAGACCAGTACCACGCCGAGCGCACCGTACGCGAGGCGCTCGCCCGGATCAACGAAAGGAGCGAGGCGGCATGATCTACGAACACGACACGGACATAGGCCGCGCGCCCGGCCATCCGCCGGAGGACGCCGCACTATCGCTGCCGGAGCCGCTGGCATCCGGCCTGCTGAAAGCGCCGGCCCGCCGACGGCGGACGGTCGGCACCGACCGCCGCGGCCGGACTGGCAGCGGCGGCGCGGCGCAGGGATGCCCGGAAGGGACGCAGCAGCTAAGAGCGATCGGATACGTGCAGGTGAGCACCGCGGGGCAGGCGGCGGACGGCGTGAGCCTGGACGCGCAGCGCAGCAAGATCGAGGCATGGTGCGAGGTCAACGATTACCGCCTCGTGGCCGTTCATTCGGACGCCGGCCTATCGGGAAGCCGGGCCGACAACCGGCCGGGCCTGTGCGCGGCACTGGACGCGGCCTGCAATCCCGGCGCGCCGGGAAAGGGCGGGGCGCTCGTGGTCTACAGCCTGTCGCGACTGGCCCGGAGCACGACGGACGCGATCGCCATCGCGGATCGGCTCCACCGGGCCGGGGCCGACCTTGTAAGCCTGTCGGAGCGGATCGATACCACCACGGCCGCCGGCAAGATGGTGTTCAGGATGCTGGCCGTCCTGGCCGAGTTCGAGCGGGACCTTGTGTCCGAGCGGACGACGGCCGCCCTGTCCCTGAAACGAGCCAACGGCCAGCGGGTCGGCACGGTCCCCTACGGCTTCGACCTGGCCGCCGACGGCTCGACCCTGATCCCCAACGAAGCCGAGCAAGCCGTCATCGCGGATATCCGGGCCATGCGCGCCGCCCGAACCACCCTGGAAGCCATCGCCGACAACCTGACGGCCCGCCGCGTCCCGACCAAAACCGGCCGCTCGACCCGCTGGACCCATCAGGCCGTGGCGCGGATTCTCAAACGGCCAGCGTCATAGCGGAGAGTCGAAGGCGGTCCGGCTACACGGCTGACCCCCATGTTTTCGCGGCGGTTGTGCGCCAATCATTGCCCCAATGGCACTCCAAAGCATCTCCAAGGACGGCATCAGGTGTGTCGTCGTGCGAGCAACCCCATGCCCAGAGTATGTCACGCACAAGACCTCTCAACAGCTCTCGCGGGTCCTTGGACAGGCCGGAACTGACAAAACTTCCTTGCACGATCACGTTCTCGGAAACGGGGCAGGTGCCAAGGACCGTCTCGCCTCGCTCCACTGCGCGAACCAGGGGCAAGCCGCGCGTATCCGGCGCGCGGAAGAACAGCTCCACAACACCGACGAAACCGGAGGCGAGGTACATCTTGAGCGCGGATCGAACTACGCAGATGATTCGCTCGACTGCATGTCCGGCGAAGACACCTACAGTCTTGCCGTCGTCCCTCGGCAACTCAGCCTCGACCTCCTTGCGACCAGCGACGAACGGACTGACTTTGAACGGACGGCGTAGTTGCGTCACCAGCGAGACATTCCCGAAGATGTCCAGGCCGCCGACGTATTCCGACGCCTGCCAGGTTGCGCCTTCGAGCGCGTAGAGTCCTTGCGCTACGGCCACAACCCGCTGGTCCGAGCCAACCGGCGCTTGACGATAATCAAAGCACGCAGACTCGACCGAGAACTCGACCGAGCGATTTCGTAGTTCCTGCGGAGTGAGCAATGGGTCCACGACTAGCCTCGGACCCATTACAACCTCGACAAGCCCGCGGACGGCGCGATCGTTCGTGGGTAGGAGGGCGCGACGGAGTTGCGCAAGTGCGCGTTCGCGTCGGCTTTCTTGCAGCCCAACCGCCTTTCCCCTACGCTGCAACATCCACTCGATTCGGTCGAGCGTCGCCGGAACGGGCTCGTTCTGATCGTTAGCGCGGATGTAGATGCCTGTCCCGCCATCAATCGTGTGGATGTCCTCACTTGCTCCAACCCGGACGACGAGAAAGCCGCGCGATGGGTGGGCCGGGTTCGGGATGTAGTCGGAAACTTCGGGCACGATCGGCGGGAACACGTTGTGGAAACACGCCGATTGAACGGTTGCCTTGGGATCGTTCCCAAGCTCCTCCCCGGTCGGCGATGCCATCGGCTTCCGGTTCCCGGCCTCTTTCACCCCGAACAACAAGGTCCCACCTTGCGTGTTGGCAAACGCCGCCATCTCTTTCGCAATCTGTTTGCCGGCGTCCTTCGCCGAGAACCGTTCCTTATACTCAAGGCGCGCATGTTCGCCGGTCTGATGCGAACAAAACGCCACCACGTCCTCGAACCTGATGTCCCCGATTGGGAGGGCCATTAACTCGCGCATGGTTTCTCTCTCTCCGAGCGTGCGGTCCGACGCCGCCCTAACCGATACCGAGCCACGCAAGCAGGGCAGTCACCAACACGCCTACGACCACAGCCGCGATAATGTGATTGAACAGCCACTTGATGCTGGCAACAAGCTGGCGCAGAAGCCAATCAGCGACTCGCTTCGAAAGCCCGAGCCTTTCCGGTTTCGGCCCGATCGATTCGATTTTAGCAGGCGGCGCGGCCGGTGGCACGACCAACGCCTCAAAGTTCGTTCGATTGACGAGGATGTCGATTGCCTTGATCGAGTTCGTTCGCATGCCACCCAGCTCGCTGTAGAAGTGGGCTGGCAACTCGTCGGCCCATGCTAGGACGTAATCCGGCACGGGCTGGGGGCCGCGATTCGTTTCCCTCCAGTCTTCGAGTTGCCGACGCAGGACGCCGCAATCATACGGGTAGGTGTACCCTCCATCGTGCAAATGGCCCCAGGTTCGCTTCCTTGCGTAGAGCCGCTCGGTCGGTGGTCCGTCAAGGAGGTCCTTCCAAAACAGCTCGAACAAAAACCATAGCCACCGGTGCATGTCGTTCCGTGCTTCCAGGACTTCGACGGGGATGTCTTGAAGAGCATCGCGGGGGGCGCGCGTGAGCTGCCGTCCCGCCTCCGCCGCCCATCGCGTAAAGCCCTCAATGTCGCAGCGATCCGAGAACCAATGTTCTCGCAATGCGTAAACGCGCGGGTCGTCGCCCGTGCCATACAAGGCGTGGTCATACCGTGTGTGGAAGGTGGCGCGCTCGCCGAAGCTCATGCGCCACGCATCCTGCTTCGGCCCTGGTCCGATGTGGACAAGGACGCAATGAACGTCGGGCAGAGCTCTCTCAGTATCGAGCTGAAAGCGAAGGTTCAACAATGATTGGCACCACTCCGGGATCGGCATGTCAGCGCAACACTCCTCCGCCCCAGCGAGGCATCAAGGTCCGCCGTTCGGCGCCATGATGCGCTGTCCTTCGCCCCCGAGCAACACCTTGCACGAAGCTGTGACTTTCGGGTAAGCTGGTCGGGGAAACCGGTCCACCGCTCTGTTTCTTTGAGTCGCAAAGATGCCTGCCAAGCTGCTGTCGAAAGTTGTTTCGCTCGCCGTTCTGTTCGGGGTCGCCGCGTCGGCGGGGGTCATCCACGTCCCGGCGGATGAGCCGACGATCCAGATTGCGATCCAGGTTGCCAAGCCGTTCGACACGATCATCGTCGCGCCCCGCACCTACTCCGAAGCGATCAGCTTCGGCGGCAAGGTCATCGTGGTGCAATCCGAGGACCCGACCAATCCTGCCACCGTCGCCGGCACGATCATCGACGCAGGCGGGCTGGGGTCGGTCGTCACGTTCTCCGGGGGCGAAGATCAGGTCAACACGATTCTCGACGGATTCACGATCACCGGCGGGACGCTCGGCATCGACGGGCACAGCACGCGGGCGGTCATCCGCCGCTGCATCATCCGCGACAACGGCTCCCACGGCATCTATCAGGCGGACGGCCTCATTGAGGACTGTCAAGTCCTCGACAATGGATCAAACGGCATCGAGGACTGCGACGGAACGTTTCGGCGCTGCGTGATCAGTGGCAACACCCAATCGGGCGTTGCCCGCTGCGACGGGAGTATCAGCGACAGCTTCATTGTGAGCAACGGGACTTACGGAGTGTTCGTCGGCGATCTTGACATCGATCGCTGTGTCATCGGCTGGAACGGCGCGAGCGGGATCGTCAGCGAGAATCCCAGCAGCTTTCACGGCGGCGACATCCGCGAGTCGTGCATCGTAGGGAACCGCAGCACGGGAGTTACGGGCGTAAACGGCTACGACAGCGGCTTGGTCCGCAACACGGTGGTAGCGGGCAACCGGTCGAGTGGATTCCAGCGGTCGCGCAAAAACGTTGTGAGCTGCACGGTGACCGGCAATCGCGCCTACGGCTTCGACAATCACACGGGCACGGTCCGCCACCTCATCTTGTGGGACAACCTCCTCGGTGGCCTTAACAGCTCGACAACACCGGTGTTCTCCGGCACGGCTAACCCGTTTTTCGTGAGGCCGGGCTTCTGGGACGCGCTAAAAGACGTCTGGGTTGACGGCGACTATCACCTGTCGGCCGATTCGCCCTACATCGACGCGGGTGATCCGGCCTACGGCGACAATCCGAACAATCCGACCATCGACATCGACGGCAACCCGCGCATCGTCGGCGAGCGCGTGGACATCGGCGCGTTCGAGTTTCAGGCCGAATGCGTCGGCGCGGATTTCGACGGCGACGGGACCGCCGACGTGTGCGACCGTGACATCGACGGCGACGGCATCCCGAACGTCGCCGACCGCTGCGACTTCACGCCGGCCGGCATCCCCGTCGACAGCGAAGGCCGCCCCTTCGCCGACCTGAACCTCGATTGCAACGTAAACCTCCGCGACTTCGCGCGTTTTCAGATGTCGCTGCTAGGTCCTCCACAATGAACATCAGGCCGCGCACGAAGCCCTTTTACCCGGTGAACCGGAGACGTACGAATGTCCATCATTGACACAGTCAAAGAAGTCGCCAAGGTGGCAAGGCAAATCAACAACATCGAGCTATCGCGACAAATCGTGCTACTACAGACGGAGGTTCTTGAGTTGCATGACGAGAACCACCGACTGCGTAGGGAGGTTGCCGCGTTGACAGAGAGGATGCAGCTTCGGGAGCGCCTCGTGTTTGAGCGGAACTTCTATTGGATCGTCGACGATGGAGAAAGGGACGGCCCCTACTGCCCGCGCTGCTATGACAAAGAACGCGAACCACGACGGATGTTGGCTATGCGCGAGGGGCGGAGCTTTGGATGTCCCACGTGTATCCTTGTGCTGAAGCAAGACGGAGCCACCATCGAAGATCAGGCAATGATCGCTCGCCTTCAACGAGCCCTGTTGCAAGTCAAGGTCCGGTGAGCCAGGCATGATAGTATACGGACCCGAAACGTTGGCCGCTTCGCCCGGCCGCGCAGTCCAGGGGAATCACGAAGAACCGCCCAGACGGATACCAGCAGCCCTTGGTCCGGTGCTTGTTGAACGTGCGGAGCCGGACCCTACGTCCAGCCGGCATGTTGCCGACGGATAGACCAGCACCGACCGCCACCGGCCCCACGGAACCATCGCGGCCAGAATTCGCGGCGCAGGAACGGGACGGGCCGAAGTGCCTTTGGATCGCCCACCGGATCGTCGATAATCGCGGGGGGCGACCTCGGTTAACCCGCCGCTCGTTGGCACGTACCGGGGGATGCGCCCGCCCGCACGTTCGCAGCGGATCGTCCCCACCGTCCACATCGTCCGCGGGCACGCCATTCGTGCCGTCAGCCATTCAGGTGACGACCGTACTCCGAACATCGGGATGCAGGATCGTTCCTCGACATGCACGGCCGCCAGGAGCTATACTGCCACTTGAATCAGCCGGGGTGGCAGGGACGGTGAAGCGATGGGGCGTGGGCGACCAGGGAAACGGAGCGCGAAGCAGGCCCACCACGCCAGGGCGCAGAGCGTGACCGATCGGTGCGGTTTGCGGGTAGTAAGCAGGGGACCGTCTGGTCGTCGCGGGAGCCTTCGCCGGAATCCGCGCCCGGTCGGGTGGTCCGGCCTTGGCACGAGTATTTGGGGATCGGTTGGATACGCAGCATGTCCGCTTGGTTCACCGTCGGACGGGAGGTGGCCGACCCGTCTCCCGTGGTCGCCGCGACGGGGGTAAGCAACTCGTGAGCGCCTACCGTCCGAACGACGTGGCATACGCGCATACGCTTCCAGGCAAACCCCCGAGTGAATGGGAGCCGCTGGAGAAGCACCTCACGGACGTTGCAGAAGTTGCTGCTGAGTTTGTGACCGCGTTTGCGCCGCGAGCATGGGGGCAAACGGTTGGGCTGTGGCATGATCTGGGCAAGTACTCCAAGGACTTCCAGGAGTATATTCGATTGACACGCAGCGTCGACCCTCGCTCGGAATCCGTTCGCGGGCGCGTTGACCATGCTACCGCGGGCGCCCAGCACGCGGCGGGCCGGTTTCCGGGGACTGCCGGGCGACTCCTTGCCTACTGCATCGCCGGACACCACGGCGGGCTACCTGACAACGAGGATCTTCAAGGCGGCACATCCGGATTGACGGCGCGGCTCAAGAAGCGGGTCCCTGACTACTCAGCGGCACCCTTGGAACTGCGGAACCGCCCGGTACCGCCGAAACCCGATCACGACTTGGACAAAACCAACAAGTCGAACGCCGCGTTCCAGCTTTCGGTCTACTGTCGGATGCTGTTCTCGTGTCTTGTTGACGCCGACTATCTAGCGACAGAAGCGTTCATGCGGCCGGGGCGCGTGGAGGAGCGGCGCCAACCGTTGCCGACGTTGAGGGAACTCAAGCCCCTTCTCGACACTTACCTCGAACGATTCACCGCGGACAGTCCCGTCAACCGGGCGCGGGCGGGTGTGCTCGCGCAATGCCGCGCCAACGCGGAACTTTCGCCGGGCTTCTTTTCGCTTACCGTTCCAACGGGAGGGGGAAAGACGCTTTCGTCCCTGGCGTTCGCCCTTTCGCATGCGGTACGGCACGGCCTGCACCGTGTGATCTACGCGATTCCCTTCACGAGTATCATCGAGCAAAACGCCGCCGTTTTCGCCGAGGCACTCAAAGACGCCGGGGCGCACGGCGTTCTGGAACATCACAGCAACTTCGACCCGCCGGACGATCGTGGCCAAGACCTGGATCTGGAAGCGGAGACGCCTTGGTATCGGCTTGCGGCCGAGAACTGGGACGCGCCGATCGTCGTCACGACGAACGTGCAGCTATTCGAATCCCTGTTCGCAAGCAAGCCCTCGCGTTGCCGCAAGCTGCACCGTATCGCGCGGAGCGTGATCGTCCTGGACGAGTGTCAGGCGCTGCCGGTAACGCTGCTGGCGCCGACGCTGCGGATGCTGGAAGAACTGGTTCGCAACTATGGTTGCACCGTCGTGCTCTGCACGGCCACGCAGCCCGCGGTTACGGAACGTCCGGGTTTCCACATCGGGATCAAGGGGGTGCGCGAGATCGTGGACGATCCGCCGCGGCTCTTCGAAACGCTCAAGCGCGTCGACGTTGAGCGGCTTGGCAAGCTCGACGACAGCGCCTTGGTGCAACGACTGGCCGGGCACGAACAAGCCTTGTGCGTGGTGAACACCCGCGCCCATGCGGCCAAACTCTTCAGCGCGGTTCGAGACACGCCGAACGCCCGCGATGGCCTGTTCCACCTCAGCGCCAGCATGTGCGCCGCACATCGGACGGATGTTCTCGACGAAATCCGCGAGCGACTGGATCCGAACGCTACAAGGCCATGCATCGTCGTCAGCACGCAACTGATCGAAGCCGGAGTCGATATCGACTGCCCCGTTGTGTATCGCGCCATGACCGGCCTGGACTCACTTGCCCAGGCCGCGGGACGCTGCAACCGCGAAGGTCGGCTGCATCGCGGACGGGTGTTCGTGTTTGATACCGACGTTGACCCGCGAGGCGAGCTGCGGCTGCGCCGCCAAGTCGGGGACGAAGTCGCGGGACTGTATGACGATCTGCTGGGCCTGGACGCGATTCAGCACTTCTTCCGACAGCACTATTGGACGCGCGGCGAATGTGATGGCAAGCAGATTCTCAAGTTGTTCTCGCTCAGCCGGGATGGGCCGCATTTCCAGTTCCGAGAGTGCGCCGACCAGTACCGGCTCATCGACGATGTGCAGCACCCGATCATCGTCCCGTATGACGATCACGCGCGCGCCCTGATCGACGAACTGCGGAACCGCCACGAGCCGTCCAGTCCAGGCTTGAGTCGCCGCGCCCAACGATATGTCGTCAGCGTCTACGACTGGCAGCTCGCCGAACTGGTCAGAAACCATGCGGTCACGCAATACCACGAGCGGTTCTGGGTGCTGGAGAACGAATCCAACTACGACCAACGGGTCGGACTGCGGTTGGACGCGGCTGCGTTTCAGCCGGAGAAGTTCCTCGTTTGACCGAGCGGTTCGCTCATATGAAAGGAGGTCCTGGTGTGAACACATCAATTCAGTTACTTGCCTGGGGAGAACGCGCGTGTTTCACGCGCCCGGAAATGAAGGTGGAGCGGGTCTCCTACGACGCGATGACGCCATCGGCTGCCCGCGGCGTTCTGGAGGCGATCTATTGGAAGCCCGAAATCCGCTGGGTCGTCGAGCGGATTCGCGTCCTGAGTCCCATCCGCTTCACGAACCTGCGGCGAAACGAAGTGGGGGCCAAGGCGTCGGCGGCGAAAGCGAAGCAGGTGATGAAGACTGGCGTAGGCCCATTGGGAATCTATGTCGATGACCCCAAAGTGCGTCAACAACGGGCCGCAACCATCCTCCGCGACGTGTCCTATTTGATCGAGGCTCGTTTCGAGGTGCTCGGCGGCCAGGACCCCTCGCCCAAGCACTACGAGATGTTCAAGCGTCGGGCCGAGAAGGGCCAGTGCTTTCACCGACCCTACCTGGGCTGCCGCGAGTTCGACTGCCAGTTCGCCTGGCATGAGGGCGACCCGCCGCGCGGCGCGTACAGCGACGAACCGGAGCATGACCTGGGCTTCATGCTCCACGGCATCGACTTCGAGCACGACATGACGGCCGTGCCGTTCCATGCGGTCATGCAACGCGGCGTTATCGACGTGCCGCCGTTCGAGAAAGCGCAGGTGCGCGGATGATCCTAAGCGCTCTCGTCAAGTACTACGACCGTTTGGCAGCTGAGCCTGACGCGAGCGTTGCACCGCCGGGCTTCAGCCGTCAGAAAGTTAGCTATGTGGTCGTTCTCCGTCGCGATGGGTCGCTGCATGATTTCCACGATGACACGAGTGTGAGTGGTTCCCGATCGGTCGCTCGCGAACGGATTGTCCCCGGATATGCCTACACGAACGATGTGGACCCACGCCCGCTCTGGGGCAACAAGTCATACCTGCTGGGTTTGCCGGACTCCAAGGATCCAAAGCACAACGCGCAATGGGCGATGAGACGATTCGAGGCATTCCGCGATTGGCACGCCGAACGTGAGCACAAGGTAGATGACGAGTCCTTTTCTGCAGTCTGTCGGTTCCTCAAGTCCTGGCACCCGGACCAGGCAAGCCGCTTTCCCAAGCTGACGCACATTACGCGCAACTTCGGTGTCTTCCAGGTGGGACTGGGCGTGGCTGAGTTTGTTCACGATCGTCCGAATGTCAAAGCCTTCTGCCTGACCCAGATCGATGAGGGCTTTCATGCGCGGGAGGCACCTTCGCTCGTAAACGGCAAAGTCCAGCCCATCGCCCGAAAGCACGACCCCTGGATCAAAGGCGTACGCGGGTCGAAAACATCTGGAGCCAAGCTTGTCTCGTTCGATGATGAAGCGTTTTGCTCCTATGGCAAACATCAGAGTTACAACGCGCCGGTAGGCGTCGAGGAGGCGCACAAGTACTGTGAGGCACTAGATCGCATGACGAGCGACAGCGGTCGCCCAGTCTACTTGGGTGGAGGCAAGACGGAGGGGGCCCGCAAGAAGACCGTCACGGTTGTGTACTGGTCCGAGCGACCGACGCAGTTCGAGGACGCTTTCTTCGGTGCCATTGGTACGGGCGATGCGGCTGAGGATCAACGGACCTTGGATCGGCTCCGTGGGTATTTCAATGGGGTGCGGGAGGCTATCACCGGCGATTCTTTGGACGATGCAGACGTTCCGTTCTACATCCTGGGATTGTCGCCCAACGGTCCCCGGCTCTCCGTTCGCTTATGGCTCTCCGGGACCGTACAGGAATTCGCGGAGCGCATGGGTCGCCACGTCGCCGACCTCGAAATCGACGGACCGGCAGACACGCCGCCACTGACCCTGCGGCGATTGGTTCTCGAAACCGCCCGGCCGAAAAACGGCGCGCCGGATGAAGAGAACGTGTCGCCGCTTCTGGCTGGCGCGATACTGCGTAGCGTTCTCACGGGCACGCCCTATCCGACATCGCTACTGGCCGCCGTAATCCAACGGATTCGTGCGGAGGGCTTCGCCGACCCGGAGAAGCGGCGTGACTGGCGTCACGCGATCCACCGCCGGGCCGCAATTTTGAAGGCGTTTCTGATCCGCAACGGGAGAATTCAAATGGATGTATACCTGAACAAGAACCACCCCGAAAAGGCGTATCATTGTGGCCGGCTCCTGGCTGTCCTTGCGTTTGCGCAGGAGAAGGCGCTTGGAACCGTCAATGCGGGCGTAGTTCGACGCAACCTCGGAAGCGTGATGGCGATGCCGGGTCTCATGCTTGGTCGACTCCAGCGCGCGGCGGAAGTCGGGCATATCCCCAAGTTGGATGGGGATTTACCGGTTTTCGTTCGCGACGAACTCAAGTCCATTAACGTTGCTCTACGCGATAGCATCCCAGCTCACCTCGATCTCCTATCCCAAGGCGTGTTCGCACTTGGCTTCTACCAGCAGCTTCAATACCTGGACTTCAACGGGCAACAAGTGTTGGGGAGGATTGGAGGTCAAGCGTCGGGGAAGCGGCTGCATCGGACCATGCAAGGCGATTGGGTGCGCTCTCGCCCCGAAGTCAAGGTCGCGGATGCACTCGCCACGTTGGGTGTGCGTTATGTTTACGAAGTATCGGCCATTCTTCCCGGCGATGGCCCACGTTGGCCTGATTTTTTTGTTCGTGGCGAGGATGCAGGCGACGACCTGTACATCGAAGTGCTCGGTCGTACCGACGCCGAGTACGACGAACGTTGGCAGAAAAAGTTGGCGGGATACGAGAAGCTGGGAATAACGCAGACCGGCGGATCGAAAGGCCGTTTGGCCGTTCTCGATTTTCGTACGACGCAAGTCGACGATAGAAGCATTTACGACGCCATTCGCAAGCACTTGCCCCAATTGACGCATGACGAATAACCGAAAGGAAGAAAACCCGATGAACCAATCGATCGAAAACCGTTACGACATTGTTTACCTCTTCGATATCACCGACGGAAACCCCAACGGCGATCCCGACGCCGCGAACATGCCGCGGATCGATCCCGAGACCGAACAGGGGCTCGTCACTGACGTCTGCCTGAAACGCAAGATTCGCAACTTCGTGGAATTGACAGAAGACGGAAGAGCGGGATACCGAGTTTTCGTACGGGAAAAAGCCGTCCTCAACCGACAGATCGAGGAAGCGTACGAACAGAGCGACGCAGTAAAGAAAGCCCTGGCGGAGTGGAGCGAATATGAGAAGGCTCGCAAGGAAAAAAAATCCAAGGAGAAGCCCAAAGCACCAAAAGTCCACTACGAAGATATTGCCCGACAATGGATGTGCGAACAGTTCTACGACATCCGAACGTTCGGCGCCGTCATGACGACCGGAAAGGAGAAAGAAGACGAAGAATCCCAAAGTAAGATTCGGAAGACTGCGGGGCAGGTACGCGGTCCCGTTCAACTGGGGATGGCAAGGTCAATCGATAGGATTGTCAGCCAAGAACACGCAATCACCGTCTGCGCTGCGAGAACCGAGGATAAACCCATTGAACAGCAAGTCGGGATTCAGGGTCGCAAATTCACCGTCCCCTACGGGCTGTACCGCGTTCACGCCTACGTCAATCCCAACTTGGCCGACCAGACGGGCTTCTCCACAACGGACCTCGAATTGCTTAAGAAGGCTTTCGGCGAGATGTTCGAACAGGACAAGTCGGCAGCCCGCGCCAACATGCGGCCCTGCCGCTGCGTCGCGTTCCGGCACGAAAGCAAGCTCGGCAACGCGCGGGCGGATCAGCTCTTTGCCCGGGTCAAGATCGCCGTCAAACCGGAACTCGCCGCACAAAAGCGCCCGCCCCGCCGCTTCGACGACTACGACGTGCGCGTTGACGAACGCGATCTTCCGACCGGCGTGAAGGTCGAATACTGGGTCTGAACGCATGTATGCCGAATCCGATTTGCTCCCGCTTTCCGGCTTGCAGCACTTGGCGTTCTGCGAGCGGCAGTGGGCTTTGATCCACGTCGAGCAGTTCTGGAGTGAGAACCGGCTCACCGTCGAGGGGCGGCACTTGCACGAGCGGGTCGACGAGCCGGCCGGGAAGACGCGGGGCGACCTGCGGATCGTGCGGGGCATGCCGATTCATTCGCTCCGCCTTGGGCTGTCGGGGCGGGCCGACGTGGTCGAGTTTCATCGGAATCGCAACGCGGAAAAGGCAGTGGACGGAGGCAACAGGCAAGAGGCAACGGACAACGGGGGGCGCGACGGACCGCTTGCTCACACGCGCGGCTCGGAAAGGGACACCCGCGCTACCGAGTGGCAGCCCTTCCCCATCGAGTACAAGCGGGGAAAGCCCAAACCCGGGAACTGCGACCGCGTTCAGCTTTGCGCCCAGGCGATCTGCCTGGAAGAGATGCTCGGCCTATCCATCCCGGCCGGGGCACTCTTCTATGGCCGGACCCGACGCCGCGACGAGGTCGCCTTCGACGAACCCCTGCGGGCGGAGACCGAGCGACTGGCCGCACGGATGCACGAGCTGTTCCGGGCCGGCGTCACACCTCGCAAACGGTATGACCGCCGGCGTTGCGATCGATGCTCGCTCTATGACCGATGTCTGCCGAAGACGACCGGGCCGGCGCGATCGGTCGATGCCTACCTGGCCCGGGCTCTGGCCGGTGTAGATGGGTCACCATGAAGCCACTTCTCAACACGCTCTACGTAACGACCAAGGGAGCGTACCTGGCCTGCAAACGCGAGACCGTGTGCGTTCGCGTGGACGGGGCCGTCAAGGCCCAGTTCCCGGTCCACTTGTTGGAGGGCATCGTTTGTATGGGCGGCGTCGGGGTAAGCCCGAAGGTCCTCGATCTGTGCGGCCGAAGCGGCGTGCCTCTTTCGCTGTTGAGCATGGGCGGGCGGTTCATTGCCCGCGTGCAGGGTCCAACCTCCGGAAACGTACTCCTTCGCCGGGCACAATACCGCACGGCGGATGATCCCGAGAAATCGGCCGCCATCGCGCGGGCCATCGTCATCGGCAAGGTCTCCAATTGCCGCAACGTGCTGATGCGTGCGGCCCGCGAGCGCTCGGATGAAGAGTCTGCTGAGACCCTCCGCCGCGCCGGACGGAGCCTAACGGACATCTTGGGAACGCTCCAGAAACACGAACCGCTTGACGTGGTCCGGGGACACGAGGGGGAAGCCGCCGCGACGTACTTCGGCGTGTTCGACCACCTGATAACGGCTGAGAAAGACAACTTCCAATTCGAGAAGCGCTCCCGCCGGCCGCCGCTCGACCCGGTCAACGCCCTGTTGTCGTTCCTATATACGCTGTTGCTCCATGATTGCGTCGGGGCGGCGGAGGCGGTCGGATTGGACCCGGCCGTGGGGTTCCTTCACCGTGACCGTCCGGGCCGGCCGGGGGTCGCGCTGGACTTGATGGAAGAGCTGCGGCCCATCCTCGCCGATCGGCTCGTGCTTTCGATGATCAACCGGCGGCAGATCGGCTCGGGCGGATTCCGCACGATGGAATCCGGGGCAGTGCTCATGGACGACGACACGAGAAAGGAGGTGCTGGTCACGTACCAAAAGCGGAAACAGGACACCGTCAAGCATCCGTACATCGACGAGGAAGTCCAACTCGGGTTGCTCCCGCACGTCCAGGCGCTGCTCATGGCTCGGCACCTGCGAGGGGACCTGGACGGCTATCCACCGTACCTTTGGAAGTGACCGAGTAGAACGAGCACGCGATGCTGGTGCTTGTAGCATACGATGTGAACACAGAGACCAAGGCGGGCCGGAAACGGCTCCGTCATGTGGCGAAGGTCTGCGAAGATCATGGTCAGCGCGTCCAGTTCTCAGTATTCGAGTGCCTCGTGGAGCCGGGCCAGTGGACGGAACTCCGCAAGCGGCTCATCGACATCGTGGACCTGGACAAGGACAGCCTCCGGTTCTACTTTCTCGGCAAGCACTGGCAGCGGCGGGTCGAGCAGGTGGGCGCCAAGCCCTCGTACGATCCCCAGGGTCCGCTGATCGTGTGATCCGGTGCTGTCCGCGGATATGAAGCGCGCCCGCTGTGTCCGGGAGGTTCGCGGCGAGCGTAAGTGCTGTTTGACAAACGAGTTATGAATCGAACGGGGTTGCGACCACTGTGGATACTGTGTGATGTTTGTGCGGTTCGCGGAAACGCGAACACAAGTGCTTGTGGCTCGGGACTTTATGTCTCGGGGGGTTTCGCCCTCGTACGGGGGCGTGGATTGAAACAAACGCGACGCCGGTCTATGCCCCACGTGCGGTGGGTTTCGCCCTCGTACGGGGGCGTGGATTGAAACAGGCGCAATGTACGTCGCCATCAAGGCGGTAGACGGGTTTCGCCCTCGTACGGGGGCGTGGATTGAAACCGGCCCGAGGAAAATGGTCTTGACACGGCCGGAGGAGTTTCGCCCTCGTACGGGGGCGTGGATTGAAACAAAAGAATCATCGCCGGTCAGCCCGACCCGTCCCCCCGTTTCGCCCTCGTACGGGGGCGTGGATTGAAACGGCTATCGCATCTCGAGCCGGCCGCCGGACCCGAGTTTCGCCCTCGTACGGGGGCGTGGATTGAAACACGGCCCTGTCCAGGACGGCATCCGGCGTTCTCCTGGTTTCGCCCTCGTACGGGGGCGTGGATTGAAACGTCAACTCGCTCGACGGCACGGGCGGACCCAGGTACGTTTCGCCCTCGTACGGGGGCGTGGATTGAAACAGAGCGTCGAGCGCGAGGACGAAGCGGCGGCGGGAAGTTTCGCCCTCGTACGGGGGCGTGGATTGAAACGTCTGGGACCGCCACGGAGAGTCGTGGTACGGAATGGTTTCGCCCTCGTACGGGGGCGTGGATTGAAACTTAGCGTGGCAGCTGGTGCATATCGCTTGGAGATTTGTTTCGCCCTCGTACGGGGGCGTGGATTGAAACTGGACTCCTACCGTCGGAAGGTGACGGACGATCCCAGTTTCGCCCTCGTACGGGGGCGTGGATTGAAACGCGGACCGCCGGTCGGAAGGTGAAGCTCATTTCGCAGTTTCGCCCTCGTACGGGGGCGTGGATTGAAACGGTCGCTCGCCGTGCTCTTTGCACACTATGGTGGCTGTTTCGCCCTCGTACGGGGGCGTGGATTGAAACAATTGTGGACTTCAATCGAAACTCTCGGAATAAGACGGTTTCGCCCTCGTACGGGGGCGTGGATTGAAACAGGAAGGGGATGGCCAATGAAACGACCGACCTACGGTTTCGCCCTCGTACGGGGGCGTGGATTGAAACTTAGCGTGGCAGCTGGTGCATATCGCTTGGAGATTGGTTTCGCCCTCGTACGGGGGCGTGGATTGAAACAAGTGCGCACTATTCCTGAGCACGTCGAACATCGGGTTTCGCCCTCGTACGGGGGCGTGGATTGAAACCGATTCCCGATTTGCGGGCAGATGCCGCAAACGTAGTTTCGCCCTCGTACGGGGGCGTGGATTGAAACGAGGGATGCGGCTCCGAAGCCGCCGAAGGGTTTGTGTTTCGCCCTCGTACGGGGGCGTGGATTGAAACGTCGCCCACTCCGGCCAGCGGCGGTCAGCTACGGAGTTTCGCCCTCGTACGGGGGCGTGGATTGAAACACCACGGCCCAGGCCAACACTATGAACATGTCACCCGTTTCGCCCTCGTACGGGGGCGTGGATTGAAACCCACGGCACTTGCGCAGCGCCGCGCACGTGACCGACGTTTCGCCCTCGTACGGGGGCGTGGATTGAAACTCCTTTCGATTTCTGACGGTCGCCGGCAACGAGTTGTTTCGCCCTCGTACGGGGGCGTGGATTGAAACGGTCGATGCCGACAGCGAGGTGGTCTGCTCGCGCATGTTTCGCCCTCGTACGGGGGCGTGGATTGAAACGGGGATAATCCGATGAGGATGTGGTGGGCGGTGACGGGTTTCGCCCTCGTACGGGGGCGTGGATTGAAACCCAATACGCTGAGATAGCCCTTGGCTTGGGACTGCGGTTTCGCCCTCGTACGGGGGCGTGGATTGAAACCCTCTCAGCCTCTCGGGCGTGGAGTTCGAGTCCGAGGTTTCGCCCTCGTACGGGGGCGTGGATTGAAACTGGCGCTACGTCGTTGTCGCTGTCGCGCGTTCTTGGTTTCGCCCTCGTACGGGGGCGTGGATTGAAACGGAAGACAACTGCTCAGCGCCCGGCCCGATGGGGTGTTTCGCCCTCGTACGGGGGCGTGGATTGAAACGTGGTCTATCACCCGAACGAGTACGCGGGGTTTCCGTGTTTTGTCTTGGTACGGGGTTCCAGTGGAATCGGTGGGGGCGTTTTTGTGTAGTGGAGGCTGCCATCGGGATTACGCCGCCATCATTCGGTCCAGTTTGGCCTTGGCCGCCGTGGCCCAGGCCTGCCATTTGGGAATCGTGACCTTCACGCCCCGGACGTAGA